>Ga0209502_10000006_pt1 | contig 263669 bp, 248 predicted proteins | sample ArcticOcean_MG_C_10_FD_187442 | JGI IMG/M metagenome (GOLD analysis project Ga0209502, IMG submission 187442) | Marine microbial communities from western Arctic Ocean - ArcticOcean_MG_CB11_90 (SPAdes) (version 2) | ecosystem: Environmental > Aquatic > Marine > Oceanic | place: Arctic Ocean... | reverse complement strand
CGTGTCCTTTCGCGATAGGGGACGTGCCGTCTGCGTTCAGCGCCAAACCAGCCTTGATCGCGTCCGCTTTCCGCCTAAGGTGCCGCACATCCATGGACTCGGAACACTCGAGTTCGCCGTGATCGCGGACGAGCATGTCGATTTCGCTGGGAAACGCTCGGCGCAGGTTACTATTTTTGGGTCCTTCGTTGGTTTCGTTTTCAGCAACGGAATCGGCGCCGTTCTCCGATTCGGCCCGCTCGGGTGACCTACCGCCAGACCCAGTGGGTGTTGCGTCCCGTCCAAGCGGCGACGGTGACGTGTTGCCCCCTCCAAGTCGCAAAGGCGTCGAGTCCCCGCTCCGAGGGGGCGTTCCCGCCGCGCCGTCGACGCCGCCGTCGCCGACGCCGGTTTCGAGTTTCTTCACGCCTTGCGCCAACAACAGCTCTTCCCTGAACATCTCGGCTTGTTCCTTGCGCATGGTCCAGTCGTGCGTGTACGCGTACATATCAGCATCGTCCCCCGCTTCCACCACGGAAACTTCCGCGTCGATACGAAAATCACGCAACACCGCTTGAAGCGACCTTCGCACGGCGTGCGGGTCCTGCGCTTTTTGCAGCACGGTGTGTACCCGCAGTTTGCACTTTTCCCACGTCCGGTGTCGCAGTAAAAGGTGCGCGATCATCAGCAGTAACCCTCCGTCGTGCACCACCCACCATACATCTACGAACCCGGTGAGCTTCTCTTCCGATGACGGGAACCGTTGTGGGTCCATGCAAAGAAGCACCGCTTTTTCCGAAGCCGTACACTCGCACACGGTGTCCACCAATGTTTTCGCCGACGTCTCCGTGGTTTCCTCGTCCGCGTCGTCGTCCACGTCCTCGTCAAACTCCAGTTTGTTCCGCCTGGGCCAGCCCAGCAGCACCGTGTTTGGTTCCAAACCACCGAACCCTAATCCCTGGATCGCGAACGGGATGCCTTGCTTGTACGTCGGGGACACCATGACGTGCGCGAACCCGCGGACGTTCGCGGCAGCGAGTTTCTTTTCCAACGTTTCCCGCGCGTCCGCCACGCGGCGGGACAACCCGCGGTCGCGTGACAGCACCCCGAGTTCAATCTCCGCCACCACGCACAGCCCCCGTCCCTTTTTGAGCTGCGACGCGAAGCACAACAAAGCTTCGTGGCTGGTTCGGCCTTTTTTCCGGAAAGGGGGCACCACGTGGATGTCGTCGTACTCCAGCAGGTCTCCCCCTTTCGCGGAAAACACGGGATTGGAGGCGGCTTCGTTCGTACCGACGCCGCCGACGACACCAGGCCAGCTCGGAAGACACAAAAGCTGCGGCCGCCAGTTCGACGAATGTTTCCTTTCGTGCGCTAAGTCAAGCATCGCCGCGGTGGCCAGATCCAGCCGGATACCCCCGAGCGCGCTTCCCCAGTCCACCCGGACCTGCGCGGATTCGATGTACGCCACCAACGCCGCGAGCATGGCCACGGCGACGAGGGCGAAGTACCAGCGAATGATAAACGCCAGCGTGGTGCACAGCAGGAAACCAAACAGACCCACGGACCAGTGGAAGTACCTCCAGGTGGGGCGCCAGGAAGGCGCTTTCGTGAGACCGAGGGCGAAGGTGCTGAAATTCAGCGCGCTGTACGCAGCGAGGAAGCAGATCGACAGAAGGGGGGCGACTAAATCCAGCGAACCGATCATGGACGCGCACACGCAAAACGTCACCGTCGCCGCGAGCGCCGCGACGGGTTCCCCGCGCTTATCCACAAACGCCGCTTTTGTGAGAAACGGAACGGTGCCGTCCACAGCGATGGCGTTTAACACCCCAGGCGCACTGATCAAGCACTGCAACGCCTGCGACAGGGACGCGATTATGATCCCGATCTGCGTCGGCAACGCCAACGGCCACGCTATTTCGGAAACCACGCCCATGCTATCGCCGGCGCTGCCCGCCAGCAATCGCCGGCGGTTCGATTCCGCGTAGTAGTACGCGGATGGGCCGTTTTTCAAATACTCGCGGTCCGCCACCGCGCCCCACATGATCATGTACGAGGCGTACATCACGAACGAAATGGAAATCGCGGCGAGAGTTCCCCACGGAATGGAAACCTCGGGGGTTTTCAGAAAGTTCGCGCGGTTCGCGCCTGACAGGATCCCGGTGAAGCACGGGAAAAACACGCTCAGGACGTCTGAAAACGTCACGCCGTCCGTGTAGGAGGGCCCCCAGTTTTTTGACAACGTCGCCGTGGAAAGACCTGTCACCGCGGGTGACACCCCCGGTAACGGCGCCGCGATTAAACCCGCGTAGTAGCTCAGCAAAGTCAGGCCGACAATGGTGGCGAAGAACAAACCCGCCTTTGACACCAGCTGCATGCCTCCCCACACCATGCCTCCTAGCACGAAAGTGAGAAGCGCGGCCCAAACGCGCGTCGCCGCTTCCACGGGCAACCCCATGTCCAGCCCGGGTTCCACCGCCAGCATCACCTCCACGGCGCCGAGGACCTCTAAAACCGCCAAAAGCGACAAACCAAGGTAGTACGTGGTACCCACCGCCCCCCCCAGCTTGTGTCCCAGCGCGCGGCTGATGATGTAGTACGCCCCGCCCGCCTGCACCGGTCCGTTTGTGGCCATCGCGCTGAGCGACATGGTCGTCGCCAGTGAGGACAAGAATGAAACAAACACGATCACCAGCGACTGCCACACCCCGGCGTGGCCCACGACGAAGAAGAACCGCAGGAAAATCAACACCCCCCACATGTTCTCGCACGTGGGGACAATCACCCCGGAAAGGGTGCTCAAGGACCCGGGGGCGCCGCCTCCCATGGCGCCGTTTGTGGATCGAAAGGGCGGCGAAAACGCGTCAGGTTGTTATTGTTCAAAAAGGAGATGGCGGGCGCCCCGATGATTATTCCTTTCCCGGTTGCGACCAGGAACGCACACGTCTTAAACCACACCCGTCTCTCGGGTGGGTTTAAGGTTCCGGAACGAGCCCGGCGAGGTCTCCGGGTAACGGACGCGTCCCCGGGGCGAGCGAATCCCTCGGCGCGGCCGTCCGCGATGGATCTATGGCAACATCAATGTTGTGGCCGACACAAAAGAAGGCGATTCGTTCGGTTGAGACGAAATCGCAGTGCAGTCGGCACATCCGAGTCCGAGACGGAGGATCCAGCCGTTCAGTCAGCGACACTATACTGTACAGTTTGAAACAGTGTTGGCCTTTCCTCGGCAGAAGGTGTGGCGCGCGTTTGGTCGTTGGTGAGCGGTAAGCGGCGAGGGGCGTGGTGGAAGGACACGCGTGGTCTTGACGCCCGCGGTTTGTGGACGTGGACGTGGCGATGTCCGACGGCGGCGACGGCGATGGTGTGCGAAAAGACTCCCATCGTGGTTCTCAGGTGTCGGAAGGTGGAACCCCGAGGTCAACCGCGGGGGGGTCATCGGGTTCCGACAGTCCTAGTAACCTAGGGAGATCCACGAAAGTGCCGAGTTCCGTCGCGTCCGCCACAAACCTGGCCATCGCGATCGGCTCAACCACAGGCGCGGCGGACTTGTCCGGTATCTTGTTGGCGTGCCGCGAAGCCACGCATCAGCTCGATCTCGGGGTTCGGGAGGCGGTTTCGCACCGCGAAAAGTGCGCGGTGGTGCTCGGCGCCGCGGTGGCGGTGAACATCGCGCTCGCTGAGGCAGAGGCGATGCACCACGCCCTTGACTCACAAGTCCAGACGCAGCTGAAACGTCTGGGCGTGGGTGTGCTTTCCGTGCTTGGCTTAGCGGTGGCGCGAGTGCAGGTTTACGGGAAGTACACGAGCACGCAAAAGGCGACGCGGATATTCCGCTACGCCGCCACGGCGAGTAAGTTCGACGAGCTTCGGCTGGATTTAGAGGCGCTTGAGGGGCAGCTGTGGAACTTAACTGGGGCGGTGGGTGGTTTAGGCGCGGGCGGGACGATCGCGGGCGGGGGGAAAGACCACAAACAACTCGGAAGTAACAGGAAAAGCTTTTCGGGTCGACGAAAGAAAACAAACCGAACCGGCGGCAAAAACGGAACCACCAGCATGAGGAAACTCAGCGCCGGTCCTGATAAATCCCGGCGGTTGCTTCGCGGAGGCGCGTCGCACTGGGTCATGGGCGGTAACGTGAGGGTGATGTGCGCTGCTGGTGTGGATGGCGCGGAGCTTTGGTGGAGTAGCAACAGGACGAACAGATTGAGCGCATTTGACCTTTTTCTGCAAAGCCGCAGAGCGGTGGACGCGCCCACTAAGGGGGATAATGGGAATGGACCCGGGTCCGTTCTTTGCATGGGCGGGTGTTTCGGTGAGGTCACGGCGATCGCAGCTGAGGAAGCTAGCGCGCTGCTTTGGACGGGCACGGCGACCGGTGAGGTAGCGGCGTGGGACACGGACGTGGCGTGCCAATGGGGAGGGGTCGCGCGCGTGTGCGGTAAAAACAAAACAGTCGCCGTCACCGCCATCGCGCCGGTTGCGAGCGGCGTGGCGTGGTGCGCGTTTTCGGACGGGCGGCTAGTGGAGGTTTCAAGGCCGAACCGATTAGAGGATGACACCACGGTGCGTAGGGTGGTGTGCGACTCGTCGCAACGACCGACGGGTACGCAGAATGACGCGGACCGCGGCGGTTTCACCGACTTGACTTTGACTGTCGCGAAAGTCTCCACGGGCGCCGTCGGTTGGAACGGCGCGCCCGGCTCGCGAAAAAAGGACGCCTGCGCCTCCGAGCTCATTCGCTTGGGGCCCCTGGTGTGGGCCTCCATGGACGACATGGTGTTGGAAGCCTGGGACGTGGATAGCGGCACCTGCGTCGTGGTCGCGCCGCACCGCGACCTCGGGGTGTGCGTCGGAATTGCGGCGCACGCCGCGGCGGGGCAAGTCGTGACGACGCACGCTAGCGGCGCGGTGCAGCTTTGGTGCGCCACCTGCGCGAACGGTGGCGGCAGCGCGGTCGGCAACCGGGCGGAGATGGTCGCCGGGCCGAACTCCAGCGAAGGACGCGCCATCGGGTCCGCCTCTGTGGATCGCTTACTCGTCGTGGGATACCGAAACGGGAGCATGAAAGTGTACGGTAAGTATTTCTCATTTACCACAGTCCGCCTCCCTGATTGCCCATACACGACTGACACTTTTTGTTTTACAATCAGTGCTTCCCGATCGCGACGCAAACGACGCCATTTCTGGTTTGGAAAACGCCCAAATAGGGCTGAGTCTTACCCCCCTTGGAAACGCGCAATCCGATACGTTTTCGGGGGTGTCCGTGCCCATGTCCCCCCGGGCGCCTCGACAGCGCCCGGCTCCTGGCAAAATAAAAGCGCACAGGTCGGGGATGACGCTTTTACGAGCGGTGGACGGCACGGGGCACGTCGGCGTGGCGACGACTGGTTTCTTCGGAAGCATGATTTTCTGGCCGCTCGCGGAGCTGGAAGCCGCGGTCACCGCGTCTCGTCTTCCCGACCGGCGGGACCCTGGTGCGAAGTACGCCATGTCGGGTGGCGGTACAGATACCGAGCAGCACGCCAGACGGGCGCTCCCTTTCACGGACGCGCCGGTTGACGCCGAGGCGCTTAGGAAACTCGCCAAGGGTGACAAAAAGAATTTACTAAACTCAAAAACCTCGAGTTTAGGGCAAGACACGGCTTTGATTTCCTTTACCGAAATCCGGCTTAAAAAGTGCGTGGGCGAGGGAAGCTTCGGCCGGGTGTATTGCGCGGTCTGGGCGAACCACACCGAGGTCGCGGTGAAGATGCTTGGCCCGCCCTCCGCATTCCAGGGGAACAAAGACCCGCTGGAGAAACAGCGCGGGCGGCCGACCATGGCGGTTGGCGCAAAGGCGGACGCGGCGGAGACGGCGGCGGCGGGCCGCGCCGCCGCGGATGGACGGAACAAAAGCGTCGCCGCGGCTGCTGCGAACATTCACAAGGACGATGGTGCGTTTAGCTCTGCGGATAACTCGTCGGACAACGAATCACAAGATGACGAACCCGAACCCCAGCCGGAAGATGAGCACGTGGACGCGGAGACCCTTGACGAGCTCGAAAAAGAGGTTGGCATCATGGCCCGGTTGCGACACCCGAACATCGTGCTGTTACTAGGGGTGGTGCGGTCCCCGCCCGCGATCGTGGAGGAGTACTGCGCGCGAGGGAGTTTATTTTCAGTGCTGCAACGCCACATCAAGCCCGGAGTTCCCGCGCTGGAGTGGAGGGTCCGGCTTCAAATGGCCCTCGGTGCCGCCGCCGGGATGTGCTACCTGCACAACTGCTCGCCCCCCGTGATTCACCGGGATTTGAAATCGCCCAACTTAATGGTGGACCGGTACTTCCGCGTCAAGGTTGGTGACTTTAACCTTTCCCGAGTCGCGGTCGCCGCGGCGGGGGGTCGGGGAAGCACCAGCGGTGCCACCAGCGTGAACCCCGAAACCTCGCAAGGCGCCCTGCACTCGCCTCGGTGGATGGCCCCCGAGGTGCTTCGCGCCGCCAAGTACACCAAGGCGAGCGACGTGTATAGTTTCGGCATCGTGCTTTGGGAGATTCGAACGTTGAAAATCCCGTGGGCCTCGAGCGGGCAGTGGCAGGTGATGCACGCGGTGGTGGAGGAGGGCCGGCGGCCTGATCTCGACGTCGCACCGAATCCGAGCTTCGAGTGGATCGGCGAGTACGACCAACTCATCGAAGACGCGTGGACCCAGGAACCCGCGAAACGCCCAAAGTTTGAGCGCATCATCACGCGGTTACAGTCGTTCATTGACAAAATCGCGGTGACGCACTCGGGGCGGCGACGGGAGGTGGAGAGCCGCGGGACAAACGAGGGTTCTTCCACGGAGGTTAGTGCGGCTGATGGTGCGCGCAACGTTGGGGATGCGAAACCCCCGGTTCCGCCGTTCCACGGAACCGCCGCCGTTCCGAAGGAACAAAACAAGTTTGAAACCCCGCTCGACCCGAACGTCGTTTCCCTGACCTTAGCGGAAGCCCCGGCGGGAGGAAACAGCGTTGGCGTGGACGATCACGACCACGGGAACGAAAACGCGTCAGGCGCGGAGGCGGAGAGAGCCGTGCTCCGTATTTTGTCGCGCAAGCGGTCGCTGAAGCTGGACAACGTCGCGGTGCCGAAGGGGCTGACCCTGCGCACGGACGCGGCGGTTGCGGATTTAAGGGCGAGCCAGGAGTGGGCGTCGCCCACCAAGCCTCGCAAGCCGCCGTTCGCGCCGAGAGGGTCGACAACGGCCGCGGCGGCTGCGGTCGCCGCCGCCGCCGCCTCTGGGGCCGCCGTCGCGGCCCTCGAGGTCGAAACGGCGCTGGCGAAACCCGGCCGGGGCGAACCTCTCAAGGCGATGAGTTCCGGAACGTCGTTAGCGCGGTTCCAGAGCTTCGTGTCCTCGGTTTCCAAGCGGCAAGCCTTCACCAACCACCCGCCCCGACCTCAAACCGCGTCCGGGAGGTTCTCCTCGGTCAGGGCCTCCGCGGACGCGGTGATGCAATCTCCGCCGCGCGAAGGGACGCAACCGGTGGAACGAACTCGGCCGGCCACCGCCGGGCAGTCGACCGCGGCGCCTCGCCAATCGTCCCCGACGTCCGCCATGTCGCCCATGCTTCGCGCGATTGCGGCGCGGAAAACGCTGGCGCCGCTGGATCTGCACGGCGGCGGGTTTGGCGGTTCGGGTTCGGGTTCCGCTTCATCTTTGGCGAGCTCGTGTGGGCACAGACGCACGAAGACGTTGCACTGAAGTGATACCGAGGGATGGGCGACGGGTAATTCTTTTAACATTGATATCTTTCCCGCGACGCTTTACACCGAACCAATCGCCGCGCGTTCTATCCGCCAACTCTATTCTTTTTCCTTCATCACTTAACTCCTCACCGCCTCACACTCGACCGTTCCAGAACGTGCAGGAACCCCGGGTACCGTTTCGGTAACGCGAACGGAACCCGGTCCCGGTACTGCTTCGCGTGGTCCGCCTTGATCAACACCAGCACGGACTTCGCCTTTTCCAAATCGAACTCCCGGTTCTCCACGTCCCGTAAGTGTTTCAAACACTTCTCCGCGTCTTCGGGTGAGTTTACCCAGGGTTGGTAGTTCACGGCCATCCACTGGTGCGTGCGTTGCGTGGAGGACAACTCGCCGTTCGCGGAACCGTCGTCATCCGCCGAGGCCGAGGCCCAAACGGCACGCGAATCGCGCGATCGCGCGCCTTGAGTTGCGTCACCCTGGGTGCGGTGTGCTCTCAACACCGAGGGCGTGACGCGCGGTCGTGATCGCCGCTGCCGCGCGGACGCCAACGCGGGGCACGCCACGGGTTTGGACACAGAGGCGTACATGGTGCGACGCGTCGTGTGCACCGAGAGATGGAAGTTGGACGCGGAAGAGTGAGTGTTGTTACCATTTGAGCGAGATAGATTTCTTTTTATTGGTGGATGTCCCCGGACCGGGGTTCCGTTTTGTTGATTACAAGAGGCGTAAATTCACCTCGTCGCGCGTTTCGTGGACCACCACGTTACGTGTCTTCATAAGCAGTGCTCTCACAGCGTGGGCTGTCCGCTCTGTGGTTCAGGGAAGAGACCAGAAAGTCAGTCGCGCGGACGTTTCGATTTTGATCATCCGGCGAGATGATATTTTATTTGGAAAAGTAAGTCTGTGTATGACCGCTGTCGCTAGTCACCCAGTTACGCACCTTCGCCTCGTCTTTCAACCGCAAGTCCCGGTACTTCAAAAGCCGGTCGAAGTTATCGAACCCAACCGGTTTCGGTTTCCCTTCGTACGCGTGGTGCACCAGGTACTGCACGCCGCCCATCGCGGTGATGGCGGCGACGATGATGGCGAACGGGGGGAGGGATTCGATGGGCTGCAGGAGGGAGTTTTTTTTTGGTTTTTTGGTTCAGGGTGAGTTAGGCACGGGAGGCGGTGACGACCGGAGAAACAGGAGTGGGTTCGGTCAGCGGCGTTTCCGATACGCGCCTCGACGACGTGGTGGTTCCAACTCGTAAACCCAGGTAGGTCGAGGTGGGTCCGTGCGTCCTTTCGGTCGTTCCACGCGGCCTGCGGTCCACGAGCCGTCGAGAATGAGACGAGGGGGTTTGTGTGGCAATCCGTCTGCGGGCGTACCATGACGAGCGCTTCGCTTCGCCGGTCGCGACACGTGCGCGGTTTCGAGCCTGACCGTAACTCGGGTTGCTGGTGGACGGCGTAAGTCGTGCGAGCGAAACAAACACCGATCGACGTGCTGTCCGCGACGCCGGGCGTCTTGGAATGGCGTCTCAGTCATACGGGCAAACAGTCACGAGGACGAAATCAGCAGCACGAGAGATGATTAGAGAATTGGAAGTGTATTTGTGGAAATTCGCGCAGCGCACCGGGGTTCTCTCTCTCTCGGGTCGCGGCAGACGAACGCGGGCATGATGCATGCGGGTGAGGACGCATATAAACTGCTAAAGTTGTTGAAATAAAAACCTAACCTTCCTCCCTCGGCTCCTGCCGTATGTCCATCACATCCAGGTCCAGGTCCAGGGTTTCGTTTTCCTTACCGGGCGTGTTTTGTTGCGTTTCCCGGTTTCCGCAGGCGTCCTCCAGGGTGTCGAACCCGGAGTTGTCACCTGCACTGTCACCTCGGTTCGAACCGCCGACGTCGTCGTTGTTTTCGTTGTTATTGTCATTGTCATCAAAATCCTCAACCGGTGTTGTTCCACTCGCGTACCGTCTCACAAGCGCGTGCCTGAACCGTTCGTGTTTCACGCCCGGGTTTCGGGCGACGGCGAACGCCAATAGCGCCTCTTCCGCGGAGAGACCGCACTTTTCCACTAAATAGCAACACAGCACAAACCCGGTCCGGTTGAACCCGTACGCGCAGTGCACGGCGACGTGTTTGTTTTTGTTGCCAGTGGCGTTCCAGAACTTCGTGGCGATTGAAATTACGGTAGCGACGCTGTTAATGTCGGGGATACTCTTCGCGACGTTCCGCACGTGAACGCGCTCCACCCCGGAATCCGGAATCCCGTCGAAGTACAAGCAGTCGTGGTTACTAAGGTCTATGATCAAACCGACGTCCCTGCCCATCCGTCGCTGCGCCTCTAGGAACTTGGGAAGCGTGTGCGCGTGCGGCACCGCGGACGCGGTCGCCGCGATTTTCGAGCGCGTGTCGTTTGTTTCCACCTCGTTTTGATGTGTCTCGACTCCGCCAGAGACACCGCCCATGACCAAAGGAAACCCGGTTAGGAACGTTGGGGAAAGCGGGGTTTTCATGGGGATGAACAACGAAGTACCAACCGGTTCGCCGTAACTCTCGTAGTCGCCCCATTTCTGTAGCTTTGACAACACCGTGGGGACGTTGTCCTTGGTCACCGCGGTGTTGAAAACACCGGAGAAGGACACGGGGAGCCCGAGTTTGCCGTCGCGCTCGGAATCTTCGCCTTTGTCGAGTGGGACATCCTGGGACACCGCGCTTGCATGCACACCACGACCCTCGCCGGTGTCAAACGCGGGGGGTACGCCGATCTCGGACATCAACAGTTCACACAACAGTCCACCCCGTCACCTACACTCGTGGCCCCAGGTGTGTCGCCTTACCAGAAATTCACGCGCTAACACCTTCTGCAAGATTCCAAATCAAAATTCGCCGTATGACCTTACCGGTCAAATCGACCGAACAACTTTTTTTAAGGCGGATCGGCGCTCAACATTGACCGAAACATTTAACCGGTGAAACTGTTCTTTGACCGTCCAGTCTCTCTTGGGGCTCGGGCTCGGACTTCCCGCAAAATGGCAAAAACCCGAGGATGCGCGCGTCCCTTCCCTCTCTTAAACGCGCGGACGTCGTACACGCACGACTCGCCGTAAACCATGGGTCGCGTACGCACTAAGACGGTCAAGAAGGTACGGCCTTTGTGTGAATAGCCGCTTCGCGTGTGTTCGGGTCGCGCTCGTTTCCGACGCCGATGCCGGTAGCGCGGCATCCATCATCGTGAACGCGCCATCGCGTTCGTCCGCGGGCCGAAAGTGGAGCGCGGCACGCGTTTGCGACACCGCGACGCGACCGAACTCTCGGTGATGGTCTCGCATAGTCGTCGATCGAGTCGTGTGCGCCGGTTTCGGGGTCGTGCTCTGAATAGCCGGGCCGGTACCGCGCGGTCCACGACGCCAACGCGTCCGGGTGATCGTTTAGGGTTTTCACGTGGAGGGACGCGAAAAATCGCTCATCCCCACACACTCGACACCTCCCGCACACGTCTCTGACCGTCCCCCCCCCACTCGGGCCCCAATCACCAGGCCTCGCGCGTCATCATCGAGAAGTACTACTCTCGTTTGACCCTGGACTTCGCCACGAACAAGCGCATCGCGGAGGATGTGGCCATCATCCCGTCCAAGCGACTTCGCAACAAAATCGCGGGGTTCACCACGCACCTGATGAAGCGCATCCAGCGCGGCCCCGTGCGCGGCATCTCGCTCAAGCTTCAGGAAGAAGAGCGCGAACGGCGCATGGACTTCGTGCCTGATGAGTCCGCCTTGGCGGTGGAAACAATCGAGGTTGACAAGGACACGATGGACATGTTGAAATCGCTGAACATGGCGTCCCTGCCGGGCGTGACCCTGCAAACGCGCTCGGGGAACAGGTTCCAAAACACGGGTGGTCCTCGCAAGGAAGGCGCCGGCGGCGACCGCGGTGGCAACCGCAACTAAGCTTGGAGTAGAGACACCGTTTGGGGTGATTGCTAGCGCCTTGTTGTGACCGGAAGAAGAGAACGTCTGGAACAATCTACCCTAAAGCTAAACCATCTCGTCTGCAGTCCTCGCGAACTCGTTAGCTACTCACGCGAGGTCACAGAGCGCTATTCCTAGTTTCCTACTCCAGCAGCGAGATCACGTTTCGTGTCAGACCTTCCCCCGTTTTCGTCACCTGCGTCACGCAAACCACCTTCGCGAGCTCGCCGCCCCCGTCGTCCACCAAGCTCGCGGTCAACACCGAAACGTTGTGCAGCGCCGATTGCTTCACGCCGGCCACGTCTATTGCATCGCAGTGGAACTTCAAAAAGTTGGTGGCCCCGGATTCGCACGTGCGAGGTTCGGTGGTACCCAAATGAAGCACGGTTTTTGTCGCGGTCATGTCCACGGTGTACGTAACTACCCACCGCGCGTTTTGGATCGGGGTCGCGCATTGGTAGTCGATCTGGGTGGAGTGGGGTGTGGAGAGGGAGGCGGTGTCAATCGCGATTTCGCGCTTTTGCGAGACTCGGAGAAGCACTCGTGACACCGCGGGTTACGGCTTGGAACACAGCACGCACCTCGAGATTCAGCTCGGCGCCGAGAAGTGCGGGGTTGGGAAAGACCGCCACGCGCGACACGTCCACGGTGGTCATCGCGAGTCCGCGCGCCGGCGACTGCCGCCGGTGGCGAGTTGTTTCTTTTCTCGGACTCCAAAGCCGCGGCCTAACTCGGCACCGCGTCAGTGCCGGTAAATTATTCCCCCACCGCGTCGACGCGCGGTGCCCTCCACTGCGATTAGCGCGGCACACTCCGGGCGTCACTCCGGGCATCGCCGATCTCGCCGGTGCGTGCGTCCGTTCCCCGCGGTTGGCGCGTCCCAACTGGTGACGTACGTGTCGCGCATGACACCGAGCCCGATCGTGCATTGGAATATTGGAATTGTGGTCGTAATCGGGAGCTGGGAAGCCGGAAAGCCGGGAAGCCCTCATCTTCATGCCTCGCCTTGACACCCTGCTCGTGGTGCACACGGTGCACACGCAGAGCCGGTGGCGACACGTGTCTTGTCGCGACGCGTACGCCGCGCTTGTGAAAGCGGCTGACCTCGGGCGCGGCCGGAGGCTTCTTCCCGAGATTCGCGGCTCCCTTGTTTTGAGCGCGCTCGCGCAATGCGGGCTCTCGGTGGAGCGCGGCGCGGTGTCCCGAAGGCTGCTGAGCTCGATTTGCGTGGTGGATGGACACGATGGAAGGCACACGCACTCGTCATTGAACCAGCCGTCTCAAAACTTGCTGACTGAAAACGCACTAGTCTCACTCCCGCGCTTCGCCGCGCTGCTCGCGCTGCAGGTGAGTATTTCCCATTTACCACGTTCCGACGACTGATAATGCCCATACGAGACTGACACTTGCTTTTTTATCTCTCAGTGCGCTGGCGACCTCGACGAGAAGCTCTTCGTGCTGTTCCAAAGCGCGGACGAACACGGGACACACGGTTTAACCCAAGACCAGACCGTGAATGTTTTCGCACAGCACGTACGAAGGGTCGCGTCCGCCGCGGCGCAGTCCATCGGGGACAAAGGAGAGATGGGCTGGATGGTGGATACCTGGGTAAACGCGGTGCGAGGGTTTTTTTCCGGGGTATCAATGGACGGACGACGTGACCAATCTCAATCCGTCGCCGGCGGCGGGCCGGGAAGCGGGCCGAACACGGTATCCGGCCCTGGATCGAACCGCGGGCCGTTGCCGTTGAGCTGTGACTTTGTGACCTTAAAAGCGCTGGCGCACAAAACTATCGATTTGCTGTCCGAATTAGCGGTGGATTGCAGTGACGACGAAACCGACGCGGGCGGTGGTACGTCTCACGACGGCGCCACATACGGTTACGGAAACGGCCCGTCGTCGGCGCGCCACGACAGGAACTACTCCGGCCCGCCGTCGTCAACCGCGGGCGGTATCGCGGACATGCTTGTTTCCTTCGCCGCGGGTGGCGGGCTGCACGGTGGTAGCCGAGACAACGGAAGCGTGCGGCCTTCTGAAACACGGGACTCGTATGAGCATACAGGCGGTGCGTCGCGAGAGCGCCACCGGCGGGCGTCGTCCTACGAAAGCGCGCACGACGGCTTTGTTCCCGTTACTTTTGCGACGCGAACAAGCGGTCCAAATTCCGTCGCCAGGACGTCGCACAAACGCGGCGTGAGCGACGGCGCGTCCCTGACGCCTTATAAAGGTTCTAAACAAAACAAAGAAGGCGGAATGATCTGGCAGATGTTCAACAACATCCACGTCGGGTACACCAAGGGGCGGTCGAAAACGGCGGGGAACGAGTTGGAGATTTTCGGCGACGGCCCTAAAAGTTTCGGAACCCCGAGCGGGTTGAAAATCGGCGCCGGTTCGCGGTCTGGCGGTGAGTCCCACTCCCCATCCCGCCTCTCGCCAATCGACTCCCCGCGGTCGCCGGAAAACACGAAAAGAGCCGGCGCCGGTGTTGTGTCGTTTGGCCGGGAACCGGGCTTGGAAAGGACTCAGAGCGGGGGTAATTTGCGTCGCGTTTCGTCGGTTGGGACGCTTTCTGGTGTTTCAACCCGAACACGCGAGCCCGTACCCGGGAGGGACGAGGCAGGTGTGGCAAACGTGGCGAGTGACGACGACGACGAGGAGGACGAGACAGACGACGACGACGACGACGACGACGACGACGACGAAGACGAGTATACGCCAAAAGCCACAAAATCCGACCTCCGGCGCGAGCGTCTGCGACTGCAGTTAAAATCGGCGCAGGAGGATACGAAAAAAGCGGAGAGCGAGCAAACCGTCTCGGGCGCCGAGTTCGATACCGCCGTGGCGTTCGCGCAGGAACTTGGTGTTCGGATGTTTTTGTACAACATCGTCAAGATGTTGCTAATAATCGCGCTCATCGCGGCGGACGCGAGTATTTGCGTGTGGACCATGTTTCACTTCGGAATTGTGGTCGGTTTGTCCGTGGTGATGGTCATAAACGTGGGGCTGGCGCTTTTGTTCGGGTACTTTGTGATTCGGTACACGGAACGCGAGAAAGGACAGATGCACATGGAGTATGGCCAGCACGCGTTTAAGGGCGTGACGGACTTGTTCGACCAGAACAGCATGAAAGGTTTCGGTGAATCCCTGGCGATGGTGACGAGCCAGATCCAGACGCGACAGGACGGCGGGCGAGGCGCTGGACGGGGGGGGTCGCAAGTGCCGGAGGACGTGTTGTAGTTGTCGTGGTAGGGTATATAACTGTATTCTTGTTAGTTACCCTGTTTGTGGTGCTTGTGTTGAGAAGACGACTTTGGCAATCGTGACCGGTGATAACAATTCTTGTTCAAAAACCAACACAACCCGCCCATAACAAACGCAATCACCGTCCCTCCGCGATGAGCGCTCTTGTTTTCTCCAAGTTGTCGTTCACCACCTGTTGCCGCGACACGGGAAGCGGCGCGATTCCGTTCGCGTTGAAGTGCCCGCTGACCTGTGGTTGTGAACGAAAAGTGTCAGTCTTTCGGGCCATGTGTATGAGCAAACAGTCAGAGTAACACAACACGTACCTGGTTAATCGCGTTGTAAAACGCGCGCCCGCTCGCGGTTTTCGCGCTTCCCCCCGGCGCGTATCGCGACGACCACGTGTTGCCATCCTTTTTCAAAACGGATATCCGTTTCTCGCGTTGCATGTCGTAGATATCCAGCGCCAGCACCTCGTACATCTCGTCCACCAGTTTCAACGTGTCTTTTTGGTAGTTCGTGAAGTCGGGCGTCGCCGCCTTGGCGGCTTCGAAGCCCGATTTTTTCGCCTTTGCGTCGTAATCCCCGAGCTCCGCGGCGTCGCCCGCGATTAACCGTTCCCGGCACTCCGCGCCGTCCGCCCCGGGGTCACACACTTGTTGCCCCCGCACCGCCCGCGCGGGGGCGCGGGGAACCGTCAGGAACGCACACGCGGTGCCCAAGGAAAGCACAGCGGCGCGTCGGGTGGTGGGTAACGAAACCACGCGATCGGCAGACTCGCTTTTCACTTCCAAGCGCGTCGCGCGACCAGGGCGCGGCTTGTTAGTTGGTTTGGACCCGGCGATGGGAACGACGCACGTCAAGCGCGCGCTGAGTTGAGCCACGGAAAAGCTCATGGTATTATTGGCGAAACGGGTGTGTGCCTGGAGGAGAGTGGCGGGCGACGAGAACGGTGTCGCAGTTTTATCGCAATATCGCGACGTGGCGTGCCGACCTGCAGACCTCTCCGACACGTGTCGCCGCAGGTAGAAAGGGGCTCGTCATGAGTATCACCACGAGGACGTCGTATGAGTTTCAGTGAGAAAACAAATTGGTGGGTATGTGCTGCTCTCAGGGACTTGGAAAACGAGTTCCAACAAGATTGCTCCTCGTTCGGGTCACAGGCAGAGCCGGGCGCGGGCCCGCGTGGTCTCGCCTCCGTTTCGGTGTGGTGGTGGAGACGGTGGGACGGTAGTTTAAGCTGGGGACGAACCGGGGGACGAACCGGGAGAACGCTTCCTGGCCTGGACGCGCGTTTCGAGGACCGGATTTGGCGGACGACGCCGGACGGCACCGTCCAGTGCCGATTTTGACACGATGGCTCGGCACACGCGCGCAGGGACGACGCTCGTGCTGGTGCTCCTGCTGAGCGTCACGTGTTCTGTATCGCCTCAGTCTTCCCCGGTTCGTCGTCAAACTCGACGGCCCACGGTAACGTTTACCACAGGGCGACCGCTGGCGGAGCTGGAGTGGAGTTCGCGTCGTGCGGGTGCTCCCCCGGTGTCGCAGCCGTTCTCCACAGACTCGAAATTCACGGAGCAAATGCGCGTCGACGCCGCGGCTGAGGTGAAACAAATGTTTTACCACGGCTACGACAACTACATGAAACACGCGTTCCCGCATGATGAGCTCAAGCCGTTGACAAAAACGTGGACGGATTCGTTGGGGGAGTTGGGAAACCTCAAGATGGAGTTTTTACCGAAGAAATACAAAGGTGCGTGTTTCCCAGTCACCACGTTCCGCCTGCCTGATTGCCCATACGAGACTGATCCTTTCTTTTTTATCGTATCAGGCTCCGCGTTGACCCTGATCGACGCCACCACCACGCTGGCGGTGTTGAACAACCGCACGGAGTTCGCAAAGAACGTGTTGTGGATGTCTGAGAACTTAAACTTCGACGTCGACGTCCGCGTAAACGCGTTCGAGGTGAACATCCGGGTGCTGGGGGGGTTACTATCCGCGCACTGCATCGCGAGTGGAGGGTCGGACGCTATCGGTGGGATGAGCGAGGGAACGAAACAGGAACCAGACGATTACCAGGACGAAAAGTTCGTGCCGAACTACGACGGCGCGCTTCTACCCATCGCGAAAGACCTCGGCGAGCGACTCCTAAAAGCCTTCGACACGCCCTCCGGGTTGCCGTACGCGTGGGTGAATTTGAGGCACGGCGTACGCCGCGGCGAAACCACCGAACAAAACGTCGCGGCGATTGGGAGTTTCGCCCTGGAGTTCGGCACGCTGTCGCGGCTAACGCGGGATTGGAGGTTTGAGAACGCCAGCAAACGGGCAATCAAGACGTTGTGGCACAAAAGAAGCCACCGAGACTTACTAGGCAACACAATCGATGTCAAAACTGCAAAGTGGATAAACCGGAGCGGCGGCGTCGGCGCCGGGAACGACTCGTTTTTCGAGTACCTCCTTAAAGCCTTCGTCGCGTTTGGCGACGACGAGGTTTTCGATATCTTTTGCGACGCCTACGTTGCGGTGATCAAGTGGTACCACGACGACGGGTGGTACCACGAAGCGCACCTGGATACTGGGAAACCCACGCACTTGCAAGCCACGTCGTTACAAGCGTTCTGGCCGGGAGTGCAGGTGCTTATTGGAGATTTAGAAAGCGCCAAGAAAAGGTGCGGGGCTTTCCTAATCACCACGTTCCGCCTCTGCGAGTGCCCAACACAAGACTGACACTTATTTTTTACAATCGCAGTTGGGGCCGGTTCTTCGGGCTTTGGACCGAGTTCGGCGCGAGCCCGGAGCGGTACCTGTACACCGAAAAGCAAGTGCACCCTTCCGAAAAGCAGTACCCGCTTCGGCCTGAGCTCGCGGAGAGCACGTTGCTGTTGTGGAGCGCTACGAAGGATGATGTGTATCGCCACGCCGGACAGAAAATGGCCAGCGACTTGGTGAAACACGCGAAAGTCAAGTTTGGGTTTGCCAGTTTGAAGGACGTGCGCGCGCTTTCGCGCAAAAAAGGCGCGACCCTCGAGAACAACATGCCGTCGTATTTCCTGGCGGAGACGTGTAAATACCTGTACCTGCTGTTCCACGACCCGAACGGGTTTCTGGGTGGCACACGAAACGTCGTGTTCACCACGGAGGGACACCCAGTGCCGGTGTGGGGTCGGCGCGAAACGGAAGGGGAGACTTTTTCGGAAAAAAAACGACGAGAACGAGAAAAAAAAAAAAAGGCTTCGAGAACGTTTTTCGACTTGTTGGAACACGCAGAAGCGGTGCGGCGTGAAAACGGAAAACCCTTCCGAACGCAAACCCCCCCCTTCGTCGTGAACAGGGACGAACAGAGCGTGCACCGGCGGTACGAAAAGCGGTGGGTCGATCCGAGTTCCGCGTTAAAATTTCACGCCGCCATCGGCGCCGGGTACGGGCTGACGTCCCAAACGTGTCCCGATCTGAACGCAGTAGGCACGACGGTTACCCCCCCGCAACCGCACGAGAAGCACCGCGGTTCGAATCCCGGGGAATGCGATGCCCCGGTGGTGTTCGCGAGCTGTGTTCGCGAGGGTTTTTTGGATTCCGACGACGGGAGCGTCGACGTGTTTCGTGGAATCGAGGTACCGGACGTCGAAGTCGAGGACGAATGCGGCGGCGCTCCGTCGCCGCGCGACCCGCCCGCCGCGCGGCTGGCGTTGTTAACGCGGCAAATAGAAGAGCTGCGCCGAAGCTTGATTTTGAACAAAGAGACGTTAAGGCTGATTGAAATGCAAACAGCAGCACACGGGTAACAGGAGTGACCGGGGTTAGAGGAGTACGAGGACTCGTAGACTCATAGATTAATAGGTAGTACACCAAAGTCGTGTTACCCCAATCGTCGTCGTGTCACCTTCCCTCCAGGTCGCGAAATTTCTTCTCCAGCGGATCTTCGTACGCGGCTTCTAAATCGCCCGCGCTTGAGTATTGCTCCCCGCCGAACTTCGCAGCCGCTTCCGAGGCGTTCGTCTCAGCCGCGCTGGCCATGTTTTCCCGGAGAATGCTCTCCAGTTTCTTGGCTTGCGAGGACAACGTCGCGACGCTGCGCTCCACGCTTTCAACGCGACGCTTCGCTTCGGTGGCGCGCTGTTTCGCGTCGCCAAGTTTCGTTTGCACTTGTTTCCGTTTCGTGAGGTACTTACGCGCGCCGTCGTCGTCACCGCTCGTGACGCACGTCGTGGCAGCCTCGTAAAGCGTCTCAACCTCGGCGTCGAGCTCCGCGGCTTCTTCTAAATTCAAAGTGAATGAATCCTTCGCACTCCGCAACCCTGCTTCCGCGTTTCGCAAACCCTCCGCGCACTCCTCCACCGCCTTGACCATCTCGGGGGTTATGCCTTGCTTTCGAAGCGCGGTGTCCGCTTGTCGCGCGCGTTTCCGGTCGCTCCCGAAGTTGGCCCCGAACTGCCCGCCAAGCACCGCCCCGAACGGCCCGAGCAACAACCCGCCGAGCACCGCCCCGCTAACCGCCCCGCCGAAACTTTCATCCTTGACTATCTTACTCACGTCCTTGCCTTTGCCGAACGCGGCGCTCAGCGGAATAGGCGCGTTTCGGGGGTGACGCGACGCGCATCGGGAGGAAGATGGGGCGAGCCCCCGGGGGGGCGCCACCCAAACAGACGCACACGCGGCGTGCATGGCGGTGGTGTTCGAAGGCCGGTGGAATAGGTCTAAACGATTCCCTTCGCTGAAGCTGCTCCGTGTTCCGCGGCGCCGCGCGCGTCACGGGCACGCGCTACTTCGCGGTGCGTCTGATGAATGGGGTGTCGTCGAGGACGTCGTCGTCGCGATTCCGTCGCGAAGGAAACTTCTGTTCAGTTCGAAAGATTTTTTTTCGAAAAGCCCAGATTTTATTCGTCACAACTGTCAGTCCTTCCGCCGTCGGTCCAGCTCCCACTCCGGCGCGCGCGCACTTGCGCTTCCCTCTGTCCCCGAAATCGTCAGCATGAACGCCGCCGTCGCGCCTGTGGCGGTCCGCCCCGCCCTTCACGCCCAACGCGCGCGTTTGTCGTCGCGAGGCTCGTTCGGTTGTTCCGTGAAAGTTCCCGCGCGATTCCAAAAAGGAAGGTCCAAAAAAAGCAACATCGCCACAAGCGCGGTGTTCGCCGCGGTGGTGGAGCCCGCGACGAAGGTAACTTTCCCCGATACCTTCGACACGCACGACGGCAGTGTGAAGCTGAAGTGTTTAGGCGCGGGTGTGCGGTCAAAGAAAATCGCAATCATCAACGTCAAGATATACGCGGTCGCGCTTTACGTGGATGTGGCGCAGTGCCAACAATCGTTGCGCGCCGGCGGGTCTTTGCTGGACGGCAAGTTCCACAAGGCTTTGCTAATCCAGCTCGTGCGGAACGTCGACGGGAAGACGTTCTGGGAGGCGCTTGATGAGGCGCTTGTTGGGCGGATAAGAGAAATCGCCACGAACATGGCCACGGCGGAGGATGCGAGCGGCAACTTCATGAGCGCGGTGGCGGAAGCCGCGGAGGTCGCCGAGGAACTCGCGATGGACGGTATGGCCGACTTGAAGGACCTGTTCAATGGCAGTAACCTGAAAAAAGACAGCCGGGTGTTGATTAACTGGAAACCGGGTGGTGATTCGGATAAAACCATCACGGGGTTCGACGGAACAGTAGAAATAGGCGTCGTGGGGACGGACACCACGGTTGAGTTAAAATCCATGGAGCTCGCCAGGGCGCTGTTCGACGTGTATCTCGGAGACGCGCCGGTGAGCAATGACGCGAAAGCCGCGTTCGAGGAAGGCGCGAGGAGGCTGTAGGGAGAGCATAGGAGCTTCGGAAAAAAACTACCTTATTAAAAAACTAAGCGCTCACTTCGGGCGAATCGTCTTTTTCAAAATCCGCGAATTCGCTTTTCGAGTCGTCCTTTGGCAACACCGAAAACGACCTTTCGTCGATTTTTTCCCACCCCACGACGCATTGAAACAGCCACTCACTTGTCACCGCGTGTGCGTCGTTTGCCAACGCCCACTTCGTCTTTTCGGTTTTCTCGCCGCGAACCACGACGTGCGTGGTTTTTTTTGTGTCGCCGCGTTCCGATTCGGTGTTTTCGGTATTCTGAACCTCCCCCGACACGCAGGCCCCAGCGCTCGACGCGAGCAACCACAGCGGGTGGCGTTCCGGTCGCGGTTCGCCCATAGTGGTGATTCGCGAAAACGCGATCGATACGCCCGACAGCGGTCCAGGCGGTTGTTCAGGCGTTCCCAGCAGTAACTCCCTCACGTCCCTGTTTCGAATGAGAGCTAAACTCTCGTCACCAAGCGGTTGCGAAAGTTTGTCCTTTCCTTTGTCCTTTTCTGTGTCCACATCCGCCGCACCCGAACCCAAAGTATCTCCCTTTTTACCCGTCAAAGTGTCTCCACGTGCAAACCCAGCCAGCGCCTCCGCCGCCAACCCGCGCGCTTCCGTGCCGCGGAAAAACTGTCGGTGCGCGCTCGCGATAACCGCGAACGCGTCCCGCAACTGAAATCGGTCGCCGTTTCCGCCCTCGTCCACCCACCCTTTCTCCATCACGCTCGCCCCCGGAACCCGGAACCCAGCCGCGCTTTGCGTGAAGAAGTGGTACCGATCGATTCGTACAAGGTTTTGCAAATTATGGGGCCACACCCGGTCGGTGTCGTCCACGATCAACACGGATTCGCTTCCCCCGAGCACGATATCAAGATCCTTCACCCGGCTGTTCGTGGATTCCTGGTTACTAATAATCCTTCCCGCGAATAAAACCCCAGTCGGGTCAAGCAAACTGGCCATCTCCGCCGCGTACAGGTTATCCCCCATGGTGTAGATGTACAGCTGGCAAAGCTTCGCGGCGGCGTGGAGGAACTCGTGCGCAAACGGCCGGAGTTTCGTGAACAACGCGAGATGTCGCAAACAGTGCGTGTTGTCAAGGGGGGGTGAGCACCCGGGATACGTTGGAGGTTCTGTATCGGCCGTGTTGTAATCCGTTTCAACAGGGGTCACGTCCGGAGTGTCCGTATTCATCTCGACGTCTCCGTGCGTTTCAGGCGTCGTATATGACTTCATCTCGGCGTCTCTGTGCGTTTCAGGCGTCGTATCTGTCTTCGTCTCGGCGTCTCCGTGCGTTTCAGGCGTCGTATCCGTCTTCGCGACACCATCCGTAGTATTCATCTCCGCGTCGCCGCGCGTCTCCTCGGCGCCACTCGACGCACACGCGTCGCGCACAACACACGCGTCGTGCGCTGCTTGTGCCACCTCCCCCGCCGAGCCCCCCAAATCCAAACACTGCCGCGCCGCTATTACCCGCCCCAGCAAATCGTGCTGTTCCTGCGTGAGCTCCGCGAACCGCGCGCTGTTGAGTAACGTGTGGTCCAAGTCCAGCACCAACATGAGCTTGCCGCTTCGCATCACGCGGTCTTTCTCTTCCCGTTTCGCCTGGTTCAGGGACTCCGTGGAAAGCTCTAAACCGGCGTGGATGTATCGCATTGACGTGGATTGCGTCTGTGTGTTGTCGTCGGTGGAAACGTTCGTGAGCTGCTTCGCACGTCGCACCCCGCACTTGACGCAAATGTCGTGTAAGAACCCGGGATGGGGGGGGCACTTTGTTTGCGCTGTTGCGGGTTTTGAAGCTGACGCGACAGAGTCGGCAGTACCACTGGAGTCACCAATGACCCTGCTGCCAGGTCGCAGCGGGACCCTTGCTCGTTTCACCGCTCGCCGAGGCGCGGTGCCGGTGCCGGTGGGAACGTCGGAAACGAATTTTCTCACCTCGGCTTTCTGCCCCACGCCCCTCAAAAGCGCGTCCACCCCGTCTCGTTTCGTGGACGGCACGGTGACCACCACGGTCGGGCGAAACGCGGGCGGTACGACAGACGCCACCGCCGTCATCTCCCTCTCCAACTCCGCGGCGAAGTCGTCATCGCTGCCGCTGGACGAACCGCTCATCGCGCGCCGGCGTCTTTGGTGCCGTGTTGCGAAATAGTTTTCTTTCTTTTTCGAATAATAAAATCCGCGCCGCGTCAACACGTCCCTTCATATTTGAAGGGACTCGGAAGCGCGGTCACTTCTCCCCGCACGCCACACCACCATGCTTCCCAAGCGCGTGCTTTTCCTCGCCTCGTGCGTCGCGCTCGTCGCGGGCGCGGACGCGAGGGCGCTTCTCGCGGAACCCAACGCGGTGCGCGTCGCCGCGGTTGATGAAAAAGATCGCGTCTGCGTCGCGTGCAAGCAGTTCGTCACCGAGGGCGAGCAATACATCAACGACCCGGCGACTCTTGACAAGGTTGCACTTGAAGTCAAGAAGCTGTGCAAAGACCAGGGCGACGAGTCCGAACAGGTACGGGGGGTGGTGATGTGTGTATACGCCCGCGCACGTGACGCACGTACGAGGGGCGACATGAACGAGGCGCGCGCGCGTCGCCCAAAAAGTCGACAGACTGGCACCGAAGCGAATGTTCCAAAAAAAGAAAAACGCTCCGAATCTCGCGTCGAATGCCCTAACCCTAGCCCTAACCCCATAAAACCCTAACCCTACCCTCACACAGTGCGAGCGTTTCATGGAAGACGTGGTTGACTACGCGGTGGGTTTCGTGAACGACAAGCTGACGCCTAAAGAGTTTTGCGCGCGTCTCGGGTTTTGCGGAGGCGACGAAACGCAAACGAGTGGGTTTTCCGAGTCGAACGCGTTCCACTGCTTGGTGCGCCAAGCCGTCGAGTCACCCGACGACCCCCCTAAACCCGCGAACGCGGCTGATTGCTTGAAGTGCAAGTTCGGCGTGAGCGCGCTTCACGAAGCCGCGAGCAGCAACGAAACCATCGACGCGCTTGTTTTGAAAGCGGACGACGCGTGCGAGGTACGTGTTGGCCTTTCCCAAATCCAACGACTGTTCGCCCACACAAAACTGACACTTTCTTTTATTTATCGCAAGAAGTACGCGAAATCCTTGGACTTGGCGAAAACCTGCGAAGCTGCGGTGGCGACGTACACCCCAGTGGTGGTGGCGAAAGCAACGGCGTTCCTGGCGGACCCGGCGAAGGTGTGCGTCGAAATCGGGATGTGTCCGCCCCCCGTGCTCGTCGGTGAACAGCAGACGACGGCTTCGAAATCCAAGGCGGTTTTTCAGAAAATCGTACAGCTCGCTTCGGAACAAGCCGCGTCAATGGGCGGGAACACTTTGAGCAAGATTTCCTTCCTCAACGCCGTGCGTGGGGGGCACGTGGCGTGATTCGGAACGCGCCGTCCGTGGGCAGTGTACATCACCTGTGTATTTTGAATTACGAAACGACTCTCGTTCGCGCGGCGTCTGTTTTTTCTCGCAAACTATTTCCACGAATCTTCCCGAAATCTTCTTTTCCGAAATGCACAAATCACGATCAAGCTAGGTCTCCAACACTGATCCACCACTCTCATATATACTCGCACGATGTCCGCGTTCGCTTCCGCGCGCGCTGTTGCGCTCACGTCATCACGCAAACCCACCCAGCGTGGCGCTTCTTCCCGTCAGGCTTCTTCCCGCCGAAGCGTTTCCGTTCGCGCGGGTGTTGATGTTTCGGGAAAAGATAACAACGAGAAAACCTCGTTGTCCCGACGCGCGTTGTTTGGCAGCGCGTTCGCGCTCGTCACTGTCGCCTCACCCGCCCTCGCCTCCGACGCCGACTTCGTCCGGGACACCAAGGAGATCATCGCGCTTCAGCGAGGTTTGTTAAGGAAAGGCAAAGGCGATGTCGATGGTTACCTGGCCAAATCCGATGCTTATTTTTCAGGGTACAAGTGGTCGCACGAAGGGCACACAAATTCCTTCGCCGCGCTGATGAACACCGACATGATTATAAAGACGCAAAACGAGTACCTCATTGGCACTGGCGGGTCGTGGACCCCAACGAGCGTACCCGCAACAGGCACACCGAAAGCCAAGGTGTTGGAAGGGTATCTTCAAAACGCGGACCGGTGCGTGGTGAAAGAGTCTATGGGGAAGTTCAACGCCATGGATTTAGAGACGCGAAAAGAGTGGAAAGCCATCACGTGTACGCAGGGTTTGGTGGCGCCCGCGGAGTAGGTATAAGACTGGAGTAGCAGACTATAACAGTAGTTTGTAGGATACTGTAAATACCCTTGTGTCTTACGTTAGCTCTTGTCGTGACGTATTACTATTTAAAGTAAGTCGAAACCGTCACCGAAACAGTCGCGCCACACTCGCGACCGCCGCGTTTGTCATCTCCGCGAGCGGCGGTCGAACTCCATCGCCCGCGTCGCCCTTCGCAAGCGCCGCGAAGGAACCGGCCGGCACACGTTTGGCGGCATTCACGGAAGCTACGGAAGATGACAGGTCATCCTGTTTGGGTTTGAAAAAGCCCGGCCCGGCAGGTTTCGAACCCGTGACGGGAGAGATAGTAGTACTGCACGTACCCACGCCGTGCACGAGAACCGGCCCGGCGTAGGTTGGCAAGCGCAGGTCGTACTTCACAGCGGCTATCCGCAGACCGAACGCGACTGCGACTCCGGACACGATGCGCACCGCGACGGGCAGCCCGGCCATCTTGACCAGCATGTACGTAGTCGCACCGGCGAGCGCGGTGGTGGCGTATATATCCGTGTACGAGTGAAGAATGCGCACCGGTCGTTGCATCAGCACGTCCCGCACGACCCCTGATACCAATAAAAGAAAGTGTCAGTCTTGTATGGGAACACAGGGAGGCGGGATTTGGGAAAGCCTTACACACGTACCGCCGAACGTCGCGGTGAACATCCCGCACGCCACCGCCGCGGCGCACGGCACCCCGGCTCGAATTCCGTTCTGTACGCCAATCACACAGAAAGCCCCCACGCCTAGCGCGTCTAAATAGTCCATCCAAGTATCACTCTGTGTTACCCCGAAATGGTGTTCCAAGTGCGGCCAGGCCAGGAAAGCGCCCGCCGCGCTGCAAACGCAAATCCACAGGTACTCGGGTTCCTCCATCCAAAACGCTCTTCTGCCTTTGCCTAGGAGTAGGTCGCGGATCGTCCCACCGCCCACCGCGGTTATCGTGCCCACCACGGTTGCGCCTAGAACGTCCATGCCCCTCGCCGCTGCGGCTAGCGAGCCTGTTACCGCGAAAATCGCGGTGCCGACGTAATCGCCGAGGCGCAACGCGCCTGGGATTGAGAAATTGGGGTACCGGGGCATCCCGTCGATCTGTTTGGGAATCTCGGATATAGGTCCGCCCGCGTCGGGTACCGTCAAGGGTCGGCGGGGCGCCTGGGGTGTGGTTTTCGCGGTGTCAACTTGTTGCGATACCTGTTTTTGCGGTGGCACGCGTTTCCCTGACTTCCCCGACACGCCCCGGCTCCCTCCGTTTGAGGCGAACGACCACCGCACAGAGCTGGCTTCAGAAAACGCGTCGTTTCCACCCACACGGCACCCAATCCACGTTTTTTGTGCCCACGCCTTGTGCGTGGGTGGACAAGGAACGTCGAACCACGGTTTCGTTTGCGACACCGCTGGATTACACATCGCGAACGGTCCAGACCGCGTCGCCGTCGTCACAGGCGCGGAAGCCAGCCGCGAGGCGACCGCGCGGAGCACGGACGCGCGCGCCATCGGTGATGCGTGGACTGGCTTAGCCGGAATCTTGAGGAACAAATTTTTCCGAGGGAAGATGGAAAAAAACCGCGTCCGCACCGCCGAAGGCTGGTTCTTCCGGGGAAGCGCAGGTAGAGGAGGCAGTGGGTAGTACTAAAGGGAGTGGGTAGTACTATTAGACAGTAATACACGTCATCAGCGCGTATTTTTTTCGTATGTACCTCGTCGTCTCGATTTTCAATCACAAAAACAAACTCAACTACTCAAGTCACCACCGAATACGTCGCGCCCCCGATCCTCCCCCCCTGCATCGCTCTGCGGACGTTCATTTCGAACTGCTTGGGGGTTTCGGTGAGGTCTTTCGCGGCTTCTTTGTTCAGGGGGTCGTCTGGGTTGGGGTCCATGAACAGGAAGTTCAGGCCGTAGACGCAGGACGAAATGGAAAGCACGGGGGACCAGTCTTCGCGCAGGATGTTTAAACACACGTTCCCGTCCACGTCCTGGCGCGATAAAAAGAAAGTGTCAGACTCTCGGACCATTTGTATGAGGGGTTGGAAAGGGTATAGTGTGGTGACTTCATAACTGTTACCACGGTAACAGGTACCAGTACGTATGAGTAAACAGTCAGGGTAATCGGGCCGATCAGGGAGGCGGAATGTGTTGGGTGGGAAATACGCACCACGTTTGGGTGGTAGATCTTCTGCGTGCACTTCACTTTCGGGGGTTCGTGCGGGTACGCGGTTGGTACCGTGAACTCGAACACGAACCTGCCGCCTTTGTAGTACCCCTCGTCCGGTTTCAGGGTGATGACGAAGTGCGTTATTTTCGCGGCGCCGTCCGGGAAGTTGATCCCCATGGTCTTCGCGAGGGTCAACTCGCTGATGTCCTTCGCGAGACGGATCTCGCCGGGGCTTTGTTTCGGACCCGACGTACCCGCCGCCGCTTTCGCCGCGGCTTCCTTCTCCTGTTTGTCCTTGACGGAAAACAGCTTGATCATGGCACCAGGCGGCGTGTCTTTCACTGCCGCGGACACCAGAACCCGACCGCGGCGGTGCGCGCGTAGGGATGGCAGTTTAGGTCAAAGCAGGCACCTTTTGGCGGAAGTGACGCGATTTTAGAAATCGCGATTTCAGATTCTGTTGCCTGATGAACACTATCCCGATCGTCCTCGGCGCCTCCTCATCACTTCACCTCTCGCGATGGCGGCTCTTTCCTCCACCGTTCACGTCTCCGTCGCCAAGGCCTTACGGCCCACGGCGGGGAAGCGCGCCGTGGCTGTCAAGGCGGCGGCTCGCGCGGACTCCAACAACGAGGTGCGTGCGCCTGGCGTTCGATTTTGGCTTCCCATTATCCAACTCGCGTGTCGAGACGCGCGCACTCGTTAAAAAGCCCCGTCCGTGACACTCGCGGACTCCGTGACTGACAAATCCCCCCCCCCCTTCCTGTCCATTGTTAACCGTAAACAGTCTCGCTACGGCGCGTGCTGGCCCGGGCGCGCGGACGTACCGAACGACGTCCCGAGGTTGGGCAACGGCAACGTGAAGAAGATCTCTCTTCTCGGGAGCACGGGTTCCATCGGTACGCAAACGCTCGATATCGCGGAGGAACACCCGGATAAGTTTGAAATCGTAGCCCTTTCCGCTGGTAAGAACCTGGATGTGCTCGCCGCGCAGATCAAAAAGTTCAAACCAAAGATGGTCAGCATCGCTGACGGAAAAGACATCGCCACGCTGAAAGCGATGCTCAAAGACATGGACGGCCCGTTACCGGAACTCCTGTACGGCCCGAATGGGATGGTCGAAGTCGCCAGGCACAAAGACGTGGACAGCGTCGTTACCGGTATCGTGGGGTGCGCCGGGTTACCCCCCACGGTAGCGGCTATTGAAGCGGGAAAAAACATCTGCCTCGCGAACAAAGAAACCCTCATCGCGGGCGGGCCGTGTATCGTGCCCCTTGCGGTGAAGCACGGGGTGAAGATTTTGCCCGCGGATAGCGAGCACTCAGCGATTTTCCAGGTATGTATTGTATTTCCCAAATCCCAATACTGTTTGCCCATACAAGACTGATGACATTTTATTCTTTTATATCCAGTGCATCCAAGGCCTCCCGGAAAATGCCCTGAGACGGATCATCCTCACCGCCTCAGGAGGCGCGTTCCGGGACGTGTCGCACGAAGAGATGCTTCGGTGCGCGAAAGAAGACCCGGCGTTTCTGCAGAAAAAAGCAACCACGCACCCGAACTGGGACATGGGCGCCAAGATCACGTGCGACAGCGCGACTTTGGTACGTGTTGGGGCTTTCCCAAATCCAGGCACACTGTTTTACCGAAGCTGGTGACTGTTTGTCTATACATCGCCTAATACACGACTGACCTTTTTCTTTCCCAATCACAGATGAACAAAGCCCTGGAAGTGATCGAGGCGCACTACCTGTACGGCACGTCTTATGACAACATCGACGTCGTGATTCACCCGCAGTCCATTATTCACTCGATGGTTGAAACCAGTGATTCGTCCGTTTTGGCGCAACTCGGGTGGCCCGACATGAGGCTGCCCATCCTGTACACCATGTCGTGGCCCGAACGCGTGGAGTGCAGCGAAATTACGTGGCCCCGCTTGGACTTTTTGAGGATGGGAGACCTGACGTTTCGGGAACCCGACGTGGTGAAGTACCCGTCCCTCACCATGGGCTACGCCGCCGGGCGAGCCGGGGGAACCATGACTGGAGTGTTCAGCGCCGCGAACGAACAAGCCGTGGCGATGTTTCTGGATAAGAAGATTGGGTACTTTGACATTTACAAAACCATCGAGCTCGCGATGGAGGCGCACAAAAACGATTTGATTCTCGACCCCACGCTGGACGATATCGTCGCCGCGGATTTGTGGGCCAGGGCGCACGTCAAGGACCTGGTTGAGTCGGGCATGTGCAAGGAACTCATTGCGGTGTGAGGGAGCTGGGTAAGGGAAGGGTAGTGTGGTAAGGGACGAGAGGAAGGCGAGTGAGCGGTTGTCTTTTAAGAGTGAAGACGCGTGCGAAGCGGGGTAAAATCGAAAAGAGTGTAGTGCACCGGATTTATGAAGAATAGTTACTATTCATGTCTCCTCACGGCGGTCCACTCACTTGGAACGGCAGCTTAAAGAACTCCACCAGCCTCGCTTTGATCTGCGGCAGCGCGTTTTCCACGCCGTGGCCCATCCCTTTCACTTCCAACAGCCGGCGCTCGGCGACTTGGCCCGTTTCACCAGCCGCGCCGTTCCGCATGTTCACTGACGCGTCCCGCACCCAAGTCAACGAGTTCTCCAAAGGAGACACAGGGTCGTCGTACCCGTGCACGACGTATGCTCTACAGGGCACGAACGGGAAAGGCTCGTGCTTTTCCAAGTCCAGTTTGAAAGCGTCGCCCAGGGAGACGCCCGTTTCGGTTTCGATTCCAGCCAAGCACTCAATCGGCTTGAACGTCGGCGCCAGTAACATGACGCGGTCTATTTTGGCGGCGTTTTCCGGGTACGAGGCGTACACCGCGCACACGTACGCACCCATACCGCTGCCGATCAAGCGAACTGGCTTGTGCGGTTCTGGTAAAGAATCAATCGCGGTTGTCAAGCGAGCGACTGCCGCGGAAACTGTGAGCTCGCTTTTTTTCTCTTTTGAAGAATCAAATTCGCCATCCCCGGATTTGTCGCCTTCGTCCGCAATCAGACTGGGCGTCACCAACTCGATACCCAGCGCACCAAGCGTGTCACTTAAGTACATGCACGCGAACGAGTCTTTGGGCGGTGACAGCAGGTTGTGGCAAAAAACGTACGTAAACGCGTTGGGGTCGCCACCGTATCGATCCGCCGGGTTTTCTTTTGTTTCTTCCGAGATTTCCTCATCTCGGCCATCGACTTCATCGCCATCGCCAGTCACTTGTTCCGAAAAAGTCCCCGTGCCTTCCTCAGACGCGTCACCGAACTTCCACCCTTTCGCGCGCGGGAACTTCCCAGCCTTCCAGTTCGCAATCCAGTCATCCGCATCCCCGAAACCCTCACCCGCGGAGACATCTTTTTTCCCACCGGACTTGCTTTGGACGCGAACCACGCGCCGCCTGGGAAGCGCCGGGGCACGGAACCCGGTGCGTTTCGGGCACGCGGGCGCGACGCCCAGGGCGAACACGCCCGGGGACGCGAACCACACCGTCGCGGCCATGGGGGAGTGAAGGACACGGGATGACGTGTCGTGTTTTAGATTATTTTTCGGTTTGAGCTCGGATATTTTTATCGGAGAAGCTTTCAATTCCCATTCGTCGTATCCCATCACTCGACCCCGCGCGTGTACCCGCGGATCCGCCGGGTCGGTGCCCGGTCGACTCCGTCTACGCTAAAGCGGCCGGAGTCACCGCACGCCTCGAACCCACAAAAGCGTGTTCGGTGTGGTCGGGGTGACCGCCGCTTCTGTCTCCGTGATTCGGTGGAATTTGGTGGAATCCTCCCATATTAGGCATCGATCACACGACCGCCGGCAATCTCATCTCACCATCAACGCCACCGAAATGTCCTCCGATTCCGCGAAACCACGCGCCCCCGTGATGGGTACCCCCCGGGGAAGCAGCAATGACAAGCTCGGCGCCGGGTCTGAGTCTACCACCGGCAACGCACACTCTTTGGTGCTTGAGCACGTCACGTCGACGACTCGGTTGATGGAAAAACGAAGGCAAACTTTGATTGCGACGAAAGATTTAGAAACGCGACGGCAACTCTGGGTAGAGCAGGAGGTGAACTTTTCTCAGCGCGAGAGTTTGATTAAAAAAAAAGATCTCGAGCTCCAGGATAACCTGGTCAGGTTCGGGAAGTTCCTGCAGGAGAACGACGGCAAGCGGGTGCGGGCGAAACGGCGGGCGGCGGATGAAATCAATTTGCGGTTGCGGAAAGAACGGGAGATTGAATCGCTTACGCGAAAACTGAACCGGATCGGCACGAACGAGGAAATCGCGGATACTTCTCTTGAAAAAAACGAAAGGTACGGCGCGTATTTGGAACTGGTGTTGGAGTTCGTTTCGGGGCATGGGGACGGCGCAGGCACCGCCACAACGTCAATGGGCTTCCGGGAGGTGAACGACGTTTTGGCGCGACACGCGACGCTGCAAAGCACAAACGAAACGTTGACCGCGGCGCACCGGCGATTCGCCGCGGAGGATGCGGTTTTGAAAACCTCGTTTTCGGAATACGTGGATACCCAAAAAGACAACGCGTTGACGTTGAACAACGAAATCGCGCTGTTAAAGAAGCAACTGGAGAAGGCGGTTCGTGTCAAGGAAGAAACGCGGGCGCAACGGGATTCGAGTTTGCGGAGCGACGCGCTTGCAAAAATGCAGCACGGCCGCGTGTGCATGGCGACGGAAAACCTGTTCCGGAGATGCCGGGCACGAAGCGCGGTGAAATATAAAAACGACGACAACCCGTTGGAACGGCTCAAGGTGATCGGGGAGTACATGGGCGATCTGAATAAAATCGTGAAGCAGCGGTATAAGGAAAATCCGGGGCTGACGGATTGACGGGATCGATTTGTATTTTTATTTCCAAAAAACAAGGACATCGTCTGATTCTCCGTCGACATCTAATCCTCCATCGACCTACCGTCCCCTCTTGTTTCCCGCGCGTTTCTCCGACCGTTCCCGTTTCCGTCGCTGTTCCTTGGTTTCGTTCGCCCGGTTCATTTGCTCCGCCTCGTCGCTCGTTGGGGTGAAGATCCACGGGAGGATCCAATCTTTCCAAAGCTTGTACGTCGCGAACGCCGGGATTGCTAAGATAAAAAACCAGAACCAATCCGACACCAAGCTCGTGGAGGTCAAGCAAAACACGCACACGTAGATTATGTCGTGGTAGTACGACGTCAGCCCGGTCAGGGTTAAGTCGCCGCCGCCGTCCACCAGCGCTCCATTCGTGTCCCAACTCGGCGTGCCCACCACGACGAGGGACTTGTAGCAGAACTGTGCCGCCCCGAACGCGAAGAGAAACAGGGGGTAATGAAACAACCAGTACGTGCTGGCGCGGTACAGGCCTAGACGAACCACGCCGTGCGTCCCGGCGGCGATGAAAATCGCCCTTTGCAGCAACAGAAGGCGGCGAACGTTATCCTCCGCGCGTTTCTTCGCGTTGGACCCGGCCATCGCACGGCGCACGAGGGAGGCAGGGGCGCGCGACCCGAACTGAAATGACGATCGAAAAATCGCGGAAACGGAATCTTCTCTTTCGCACCTGCCAAGACATGCCACTCTGTCAGACGTCGCGTCATTGACGCGAGCGCGTGTTTCGGTTCGCACCAGACGCCCACGTTTTCGCGATGGCCGGCGTCTCCTTAGGTGCCCTTCCGGTGCCCGGACTCGGCGCGCCCAGTGCGCACCGCCGCGGCTCTAAGCACGTTCCCGCCGCGCGTGTCTTGGCTCATCACGAAATCTCTCGGTCCGCTAAATCTCTCGGGACTGCTGACAAACCAAGCGTCGCGTTCGTACCCTGCCGCGCCCAGTCGCGGTTGTCTTTGCGCCTCACCAAAACGCACCGCTCGGTGACGACCTTCGGTGCGCTCGCGGATCCCGAGCCGGAACCCCCGAAGGCAACCGCGTTTACGGGTAATGACGAGACTGATGGTGAGGCTGCCGCCACAGATTTCGACGAAGTAGATTCCGGTATCGTGGTGAGTCAACTCGAACGGAGCGCGTTTCACGCGACGGACGAGTCTGTCGAGGCGCTGGGCAAACTGGCGCTTGTGGAAGCCGCAGCGCGGGCGGAAGCCGAAGCAGCCCGACCCAGACCCTCGCCCCCGTCAAGAACCGTGATCGTGGGTGGCGGCCCCGCCGGTCTGGCAACCGCCATCGCGCTGGCGCGCCGGGGGTGGGAAAACATCGAGGTGTGGGAGCGTTTAATGGCGCCGCCGAGTGCGGACGATTTAAACGTGTGGGGTGACCCGGCGCGGTCGTACAACGTGGGTATTTCGGGAAGAGGGCAAATCGCGCTGGCAAGCCTCGGGGTGATTGATCAAGTTTTGGAATACTGCGCGCGGGTAAACGGGCGGATGGACTGGACGCCGGGAGGAGGCGCGGAGGGCACGATTCGCATAACCGACAAGAAGTACGCCACGCAGGTGATTCAACGCGACCGGCTGGTCGCCGTGCTGTTACGCGAGATTTTGGAAAAATACGGACGCCAAGTCACTGTGCGGCACAACACGAAGTGCGCCAGCGTGGAGTGGCGCGTTGGGGGGGGGGCGACGCTCACGCGGGAGCCGGTTGAGTTTGACGATACGAAAACAGACGACGATGGCAAACACAAATCGCCCGTGCGCGTGGTGGAGCCTTTCGTGCCTTTCGTGGTGGGCGCGGAAGGCGCGGGTCTTAAAAACGCCGTCCTGGCGGCTATGGATAGCGACCCAGACAAAAAATGCGCCACGAAAATAAAACGGTTCGTGGATAAAAACCCGCGGGTGTACAAAACGATTCCCATTAACTTACCAAAGGACAAATTCAGGAACGACTTGAACTACAGCGCGCGCACCAGCGGAGAGGTCGCGCTTGAGTGCTTACCCACCAAGGAAGGAATGCTGGTGGGTATTCTCCTGGTGAAACCGGGGGACGTCGCGACGTGCGCGAAGCTGGAATCCTTGGGCACGGCGCGCGCGTACTTCAACACCGAATTTCCCATGTTCGCGCCATACGTCACCGATACAGATCTAGACGCGATGACCAAACGAAGACTCAGCACGCTGCCCACGTTCGCGCACTGCGGGGGTAAACAAATTCACCGGGTGGATACGGGAAGCGTCACGTCCAACAAAAACAAACGCTTGGACAGCGCGTTACCCGAAACCGAACCCGGCGGAGCCGTCGTGTTGGGCGACAGCATTCACTGCGTCAAGCCTTATTTCGGCTTGGGCGTGAACTCCGCGTTTGAGGACGTGGCGGTGTTGAATACGTGCTTTGACGACGTGGGAAAGAGTACTGGGGATGGTGGCGTCGGGGATGACAAAAACGCGGAGTGGCAGTCCGCGCTTCCCCTGTTTTCGCAACGCCGTGCGGCGGACTCAAAGGCGCTTGTTGACATTTCACGGGGGTTCGACGGAGGGTTCCTGACTTTCGTGTTACCCCTGATCCTGGACGGCGTGTTTCACAAAGCGTTTCCGAAACTGTTCTCGCCGAACACGATCGCGATGTTGCAGAAAGAGGACCTGACGTTTTCTCAAGTCGAGCGACGGAAACGTTTGGAACGAACGGCGCAGGTGGGGATACTGGGGTTAGGGTTTTCGGGAGTGGTGTGGGTTTTGGTGCGTTTCGTTTGCGCCGCGCTCGCGGTCGCGGCGAAAATAGCCACCCCCGCGGTTTGATTTCGAGGATGTATGATAGAGTGACTCCGTCTTCGAGACTCTCGACGGCAGACACCAGCTGATGCAAATAGACAATTCTCGCTTACATCTAGCTATATACTACCTATTACGGGTACCATATACCACGGTTCGTCACCCTCTTTCTACGCCTCGTTCGCCGCCTGTTTCACATCCAGTACCTCACGAGCGTGCGTTTCTTTACCCGTATGGGTATTTAGTCCCGCGGTCGCAATCGCACCGCCGTTTTTTTCGGGAAAGTATTTATTCCTCAAAAACATCAACGCCTTGGCGCACGCGTACGAAAACGGAACGATCACGATTGTGGTGGCCACGACCAGTATAAACGACCGTGTCGGGTGGCTTCTCCAGTCTAGAATACCATACACGTAGGGATCCCCGTCGGGGTTTGACGCGTTCGGGATCCCCAGCGTGTACAGAATGTTGAAGGCGAGGTAGGTGTAGAGGAATACGTACGTGATTAGCGCGTCGACCAAATTGTTTATTGGCATTCGCGCGGTGGCAACAAGCTCGGCTGCCATCATGAAAGACAACCCTCCGTGCGCCACGAAGGTGGCTACTCTGACCGCCGAACCGTCGTACAACAAGCCCCAGTACATGATGGTGATTAAAAACTGACTCACGGGGGCGGCGGCTTTCGTGAGCCACAGGATTTTGGCGGGCAACGGGATTGATTGGGTGGAGTGCGTCGTCGCAGTTTGTGGAGTTTCAATGTCCTCGTAATCGACGACGTCCTCCCGTACCGCCCGGACGGTACAGGCACAGAAACTCACCGCGTACACACCGGTTAACAAACCGGTCCAGTTCGTGAGGAAAATCAGGTAGTACGGTGTGCCGTTGTCACCTATTAAGTTCTCCAGCAACACGAACACCACGAACACCACGATCACTCCCGTGGAAACCACGCGCGTCCGCATGCATTTGTTTTTGTCATCGCCAACCGCCGGACACCTCATCACGATCGTTCGCCACCGGGACCGTTCCTCAACCCATCGTTTTAGCGACTCCGAGAAGCTACACGCACATCGTCGAGGCGTCATGTTCGCCACACCACACATCACCACACTGCCCTGCTGCCCAGCTACTGAGTGGAAGACGTTCAATTTGTGACGACATGTGGGGAAAGTTTCACGATTTGATCTGCCTGAGCAGGCTGTGCGGCTCTCTGCAGCCGGCGCGAGGAGACGGCATCTCCACGGCGAGGATGTCTCCACGCTCCCTTTTTCTCGCGAAACGAAATCTTCTGGTCGCACATGCGCAGACAATGCCACTCTGTCAAACGTCGCGTCACAACGCCCGCGCGTGTATCGGTTCGCACGAGACGCCGGCATTTTCGCGATGGCCAGCACCTCCGTAGGTGCCCTCTCGACGCCCAGACTCGGCGCGCCCGCTGCGCACCGCTGCGTCTGCAAACACGTTCCCGCCGCGCGTGTCTCGGATCTCGAAACCACATGTCTCAAACCAAGCGTCGCGTTCGTACCTTGCCGCGCTCAATCGCGGTTGTCTTTGCGCTTCACCAAAACGCACCGCTCGGTGACGACCTTCGACGCGATCGCCAACGGGTTGACATCGGAACCCCCGAAGTACGCGGTTACGGAGAATGACGAGACTGACGGTGCGCTTGGCGCCACAGATTCCGATTCCGACAACGGGTCCGACATCTTTTTGCAGGACGTGGAGCCGAACGCGTTTCACTCAATGGACGAGGACGACACGTTCGAGGCGTTGGGCAAACTGGCGCTGGCGGACGCAGCCGCCGCTGCGGATACCGCACTCACCAAACCCTTATCCCCGTCACGCACCGTGATTGTGGGTGGCGGCCCCGCGGGCCTCGCCGTCGCCATCGCGCTGGCGCGACGGGGGTGGGAAAAAATCGAGGTGTGGGAGCGTTTAACGGCGCCGCCGTCGCCCGACGACGCGGATGTGTGGGGTGACCCGGCGCGGTCGTACAACGTGGGAATATCAAGCCGCGGGCAAATCGCGCTAGAAAGCCTCGGCTTGATTGATCAAGTTTTGATGTACTGCAAGCAGGTAAACGGGCGGATGAACTGGACGCCAAAAAACACAGAGGGAACGATTAAGGTAACCGACACTTTGACGTACGCCACGCAGGTGATTCAAAGAGACCGGCTGGTTTCCGTGCTGTTACGCGAGGTTTGCGAAAAACACGGAAACCAAGTAACAGTGCGGCACAACACAAAGTGCACCGACGTGGAGTGGCGAACGGGAGGGGGTGCTACGCTCACACGGGAGACGATTGAGTTTGACGAGACGAAAACAGATGACGTTGATGTTGGGCGACGCGAGGGACGCGACGAGAAATCCTCCGTGCGCGTGGTGGAGCCTTTCGTGCCCTTCGTGGTGGGCGCGGAAGGCGCTTCTCTTAAAAACGCCGTCCTCGCGGCCATGGATAACGATCCGGACAAGACATGCGCCACGAAAGTCGAACGGTTCGTGGATAAAAACCCGCTGGTGTACAAAACCGTGCCTATCAATTTACCGCGCTCAAAATTCTGAAACGACTTGAACTACAGCGCGCGCACCAAGGACGGCGTCATGCTGGATTTCTTGCCCACCAAGGAAAGCAAGGAAGGAATGCTGGTGGGCGGTCTTATAGTGAAACCCGGGGATGCGGCGATTTGCGCGAAACTGGAGTCCTTGGATACGGCGCGAGCGTACTTTGACGAATCCTTCCCCATGTTCGCTCCCTACATCACTGATGAGGATCTGGATGCGATGGCCAAACGGCGCTTCTCCACGTTTCCCACGTTCGCGCACGCGGGTGGTGTTCAAATGCACAGAGTGGATACGGGAAGCGTCACGTCCAACAAAAACAAACGCTTGGACAGCGCGTTACCCGAAACCGAACCCGGCGGCGCCGTCGTGTTGGGCGACAGCATTCACTGCGTCAAGCCTTATTTCGGCTTGGGCGTGAACTCCGCGTTTGAGGACGTGGCGGTGTTGAATACGTGCTTTGACGACGTTGGAAAAAAGGAGGATGTCATTGGGGGCGCCAAACTGGCGATCCGGATACTGTCGCGATTGATCTTCCCGAACAACTACCCGCTGATCTTCTCCCTCGCCTGTCCCCCGTTCATTGAATTTGATGATGACGTTGGGGATGGCAAAAAAAACCCCAACGCGTGGCAAAACGCGCTTCCCCTGTTTTCGCAACGCCGGGCCGCGGATTCCAAGGCGCTGGTGGATATTTCACGGGGGCTCGACGGGGGGTTTTTAACCTTCGTGTTGCCCCTGATCGTGGACGGTTTTTTTCACAAAGCGTTCCCAAAACTGTTCTCGCCGAACACGATCGCGATGTTGCAGAAAGAGGACTGGACGTTTACACGAATCCAACGACGGAAACGCATAGAACGGGTGGCGCAGGCGGGGATACTGGCGGCTGTGTTTTCGGGAGTGGTCTGGGTTTTGGTGCGCGCCGCGGTCGCGGTCGCGGCGAAAATAGCGACCCTCGCGGTTTGAGGGATGTCTGCAGGTCTCGCCGAGTGACTGTCTACGACGTTTCGTCGTGCCGACTCTCTACAACCGACATTACTGACAAAACGTACTGCTGACATTACCCCCACTGTGGGGGTTTGATATCACGAAACCTTGAGTCGACAACTCAAGATGAATAATTGCATATTTATAGCGGGAGTGCACCTGCAGCACCCACAACCCGCAACGGGAGTCACCGACCGGAAACGGGAGTGCACCGACCGGAAACGGGAGTTCATCGACCGGAATCGGGGAGAACTAGCTGTCACTCTTGTAAAAAGTTCTTTTGTCGCATAACCGCAACCCCGAAGTCGTCGAATACCTGAACGTTCGCAAGCGCGCCTCTCGCCAGCGTCGCTTTCATACGTTCCCCTCCGGAAAACGTTGAGAACGGCCGGAGGAGCGACAGGGTGGACTGAGTTTTTTTTTGAAGCGTGGTAGGGTTGGGGGTTGTTGGTTGTTGGAGGAAAGAGATGATTCGTCTCAGTGTGGTGCTCTCACGTTTGCGACGAAGACGAAGACGTTCCGTCAAACGACGTTCCGTCAAACGACGTACTATAATAAGAAAAAGAAAGGCGGCGCACAGCTGTGCGTTTGACGATACCGCGGAGTAGACTTACCGCGAGGCCGCCGCTCTGCAACGTCGCAACTGCCTCATCCGGGCTCGCGCCCATGCAGCTCACGACCGCTTTGTTGAGGGGCTATTTGAAGGGTTCTGTTGAGGGGGGCGGCACGCTGAAAGCAGCGGCACTGCAGAGGTCTTGCCACTTCCAGGCTGCGACCACGACGCCGAAACGCCAGGACACAGGTAGCCCTTCGATAGCGCGTTCCCATCCGCGGCCGCCGCAGCGCAGCGCAGCGCAGCGCAGCGAGCTGCGCATGCGTCAGTGCGTTCCTAATCACCGTCGGCCGCGGCGCAGGTGCGGGCTGCGACATGGCGTTGTGGCGGGAAGACAGAGGCGCTCAAGCGTACGGTTTACACCCACCAGTTTTTCCGCAATCCCATCAAAGCACCCTTTATCACCAGTGCCTTGTGGATATGCCACCTGGGCACCTTTGGTTTCACCCTCCGCCCGGGTTCTACACGCCCGAGCTGCGTCCAAACCACCATAACCGCACGCACCGAACCTGCAACAATGTTCGCCGTTACTTTCAACGTCGTCGCGCCGGTGCGTTTCGCCGCGATCACGCGCCCAAGTGCCGCCACACGAGACCCGCTTGTGTTTTTTCGAGCCGTGTCAGCACGGGCATCTCAAGATGTCCGTTTTCTCTCGACCGGCGGCGTGTCGCCGACGGGTCGTCGAGCCCCGCGTTTACCCCGCGTTTTCTTACCTCGTTTCCATCAAACGTGTCTTGACCCTGACCCGTGCTGTCCCACCTCCTCACCACCGCGTTTTCGTATGTCGTCGCCTCCTCGCGGCCCACATTTTTCCGTTTGCCATCTTTCTTGTCACGTCTAGACCACCCCTCTTCGCGCGCGACGCCCATCGCCCTCGGCTCGCCGCGCCTCCGTGACGGTCACCGCCAAGGCCGCGGACGACAACGAGGTGTACATCGGCAAAGCTCGGGGCGTGTACTCCGGCAAAGGCCGGTTCATCAAGGATGACCCTTCCAAGTACGCGGGTCGGGACGACTGGTTCACGGGGGGTTGGCCCGGGGGCGAAGTCGCGTTGAAGGAATCCTTCATCCAGGAAGCGTTCGATCCCGCGGTTGAATCAAGCCCGTTGCGGTCGCTTCCCGAGGACGTGAAAGGCGAGGACACGGTTTACTTAGGCAAGGGCAAGTTCGCCAAGGCGGACGCTAAGAAGTTCGCGGGGCGGGACGACAAAGGCTGGTTCACGGGGGGATGGGCGGGTGGTGAAATCGCGCTGAAAAACGGCGAACAGGTAAGTGAACAGCTTTGCGTGTTTTTTTGACGAGCGCCGAAGAGAAGATTTACACACTGTATGGAGTACAGTCGTAAGAACCTAGCGGAGATCCTACGATAAACTCGTACTCCCGGCACTACCAATCTCTTGGAACCACCGTACATTACTGACTGTTTGCCCTACATTATTTTACTACAACCCGCAAAACAGATGAAACTGAAACCCGGGGACTACGTGGCGATTAAAAACGACGGCGGTTTCTTTTCGTTTCTTTCAAACGACACGCGGAAAACCGGGACGGTCAAGAAAGTCGAATCCGGGAAGTCAGGCAAGGTCACCGTCACCGTCACCGTGCTTCCCTTTGACAACGTCGAGGAGTTCTCGGGGGACCAGCTGGTGAAAATCGACAACCCGTGAGACGGATTTGAGGGATCAAACGCGTTCCAAAAAATAAATAAAGAGTGCCCCCGTTGCGGCCAATACGAACTGACCGCGTGTCACGACGCGTCGGCGAAGGACACGTCGCGGTCGAGGTTTAATAAACGTCCGGGTGAAACCGCGCATTTTATTTTACAACTTTTACAACTCCTTCTCTCCGCGTTTTGTCGAGTTTACTTTTCTTCGCTTCGCGCTTCCACCCCTCCCGAAGGAGCTTCTCCCTCCCGTTTCAGTCCCCGCGTTTCATGACTAAAATCGACCCGAACATCGCCGCTGTTTTGACGAGCCTCGCGTTTTGAGCCAAACCCCCGTTGTCGTCTCGCTTCACCTCCCGTCCCGCCCACACGCACAGCTCCGCGACGGCGGCGACGAAGAAAAGTTGTTTGAAACCGCCGAGTTTTCGCGCGAGGGCGTTTCTAACCGTCGGCCGCGTGCCGGCTCGTCGTGAGTCCTGGCGCTCACGCTGAATCACGTGTATCAAAGAGTGCCACCACGCGTTTGCGTACAAATCTAACCGGTCCTTCGCGGTGAGGGAAAACCACAGTTTCAGTTTCCGTAACTTTCCGTGAAATTTGAAATTTAAATTTCGCGGAACCTTGAACCGCGCGTTACACACGCGGCACTTCCGCTCGCGAACCCCGCGCGTGCGCATGGATACCGTCTGCCACTGACGCAAACACGCGAAGTGCACGAGCTCCTGGTTTGGGGTTGGGTGGGGTATTTTTGTGTGGTTGGTCAGCGATTAGTCGGGTAGGATTGCGCGCGGCGTTTCTAAAAAAGAAAAGAAAAAAAAGTCACGCACCTGCGTGCCGACGCACAGACACGGCGCGCAGAGCTCTCCTTGTTCCGGTCCGGCGAAGCAGAACCTGCAACACGCGGTGACGTCGCAGAACTTGCACATGGGTTCTTCTTGTTGTGTTTCGCCTCCCGTGGTGGTCACCGCGACGCCTTTTAAAATCTCCTCCGCCTGCGCCGCCTCGAGAAGGCCGGTCAAAGAAGCCGTGCTGCTGCAGCAGCTCTTGATCAGGCCTTTTCCCAGGCCGAACTCTGGGAAGTCGTGACACTCATTTTTGGTCGCCGCGCGTTTCCGCAACGCCGCGAGCGCAACGCCCGCGCCGAGGAACACCGCGCCGACGAACATCGTGGAGGTAACACCGCGTGGGTGCGGAACACGGCACGCCGGGTATCACCGGAGGACGCTTGCGAAACAGAGGTCTTGGGCCGAGGTCGCGTCGAGATGAAACACGCGCGACGTTTCGAGGAGAGTCGGTCGCGCGAGAAACGATGGATGTGCACAAACGCGTTCCAAGTGTCTATGACCGCGCGGGATGCGGCGAGGGTCACGAGACGCGATGCGGGTGGTGACACGACGACGCGGATCACGGAAGCGTCACGCGTGCGGGTGATGCGCGCGCGGGGAAGTATGCGCTTATCAGTCGGCCTCTCCCAGAGAGTGCACAACAACTTTTGGATTTTTACGCGCGAAGGACCACTCGTCCTTCGCACGAGTGGCTCAAAAAATCCCGAAGCCTCGGCGCTCGCGTCTCTCGTCAAGTCCCCCGTCGGTCGTTCCCGCGAATTCGAGCCGAGATGTTCAACATGTTTCCAGACTCCTTTCCAAGTTTCCATTTATGTGCACAACCCGGATAACCCTTTGTGCAGGCCGCGGTCGAGGCGATCTGACCAAATCGAATCAAACATGTAGACACTTTTGCCTGTTCAAAACGTCAAACGCCCTCGGCAACCCCTCGGCCTTTTAGTCTGCCGAAATGGAAATTCTTTTTTTTTTAAAGCTGATTACTAATCTTAACATGTCGAACGCGTGTCCGCTTCCCCGCGCATACCCCACGCGCGCACGGTACTCTTTGCGTCGCGATGGCGTCCCTTCCGGAAGACGCCCCCGTGGGAACCTTCCCTCCCGATGCGGAGACGGAAGCGGAGACCACGGTTTTGTCGCCAAACCCGAAAACCCAACCCGCTTCTTTCGCCGCTCTTTCCGATCTCGAGGAGTCCGATGACGAATCCGACGACGACGCCGTTCTGCCGTCGCTGCAAGCCGCGGCGTCGGAACGCGCGCCAGGTGCGATCGGGATGTTTTTGTACTCCCTGTTCTCCAAACGCAAAGGCGCCGGGGGAAACCTCAGCGCCAAGGACACCACCAGCGCGTACCTGGTGTACCTGAAAGTGCTTTTCAGGACGCAGCCTGTTTCCGCGGTGTTCATGGCCGTCACCCTGGGCGCCCTGGCGGTGGCGTACGCCACGCTTCCCGTGTTCGTCAACCTGGCGTTCCGGATCGTGTACCTGTCACCTGGCGTACGAGGCGTGTCGCTCGACCAGTTCGCACGCTGGGTCGGTCTATACTCGCTTTGCATTTTCGTATGCGCCGTGGTCTTCGAGCGCACGTTTCTCTACGCGCGCGCGGGGCTGATGCGGGAAGTTTCTCTCCTCGCCCTGCAGTTCTCCGAGATGGACGAATCCGTGAGCGACGCACAGCTGCACGGGTTCCTAACCTCCGATGCGGACGAATTCAGACGGTTCGCGCACCACGCGCACCAAGTCGTTTTGATGTCCGCCGCCGCTGGGGCGTGTTTCTTGGCCTCACTAGTTGAAGTACCGCAACTCGCGAGTGTGCTAATTCTGTTCGCGTTCGCGTACCTCGTCATCGACATCGCGTGCGGGGTGGTCAGCGCGGCGGGTAAGGTTGGCGCGGGCGCGTCGCCACGACGAAGAGCGGAATCCATGGTCAAATCGCACATGGAAACGACCGGAGTGGGCGCCTCGCGCAGGTACGTATTGGGCCTTTCCCAAATCCCAACACTGTTTGCCGATTGTCCAGAGTAATTACTCATACACATTACGAAAGACTGACACTTTTCTTTTACAATCGCAGACGCGAACTCGCGCAGTCGTTGACGCTTAAAAAGCGCGACGAAGAAACGAACTCGCACCGCGTTGCCGTGGATGCGATTGAGAAAACGGAACTCCGGGACCTGACCGGCGAGATCGAACGCCAAAACGCCACGACCGCGCACTTGGCGATCATCGCCATGGCGCCCGCGATTGTGTTGTACCTCGGATCGCGGGTGGTGAAAACCGGCGCAATCGCGACGGACGATATCGGCTACGGCCTGTTGTTCTACGCCGTCGCCGCGCATTGCATGAGCAACGCGCAGCAAGGCGCGTTGCAGCTGTTACTGCTGGCGCCGGGCTCGAACAGGTTCATGAGCTTCGCGCGAGCCGCGACGTCCGCGACGAAGGGCGCGCGCGGCACAAGTTACCTCAAGCGCGGCGCCTCGGCATCCCTCGACACGCCCTCCATCAAAGGTAGGGCGAAAGACTCGCGACGCAAGCTGGAGAACTGGCCCCTACGAGTCATGACCCTGTGCCTGGTTGTCGCGTTCGTGTCGTCCGTTTCGTACGTGTACGGCAGCAACGCCAAGATCGTGTGCGACGCCGTGCCCGCGCAGTGCCACTGCGCTTTGTCGGGGGAACACGCGGTGTTGTCGCCCTCGGCGTTCGACACCTCCCTGGCGATGCGCTTCAGCACGAAAGCCGGGTGCGAATACGTGTACAGCGACACAGCGCTGCTTTCGCAGTGCGCGAGCCAGATGCAAAAACGGGTACGAAGCGTGGTGCCTTCTGGGACGCGGGCGACGATCTCGCTGACCTTCGCCGGGTGGTCCGACACGGATCGGTCCCTGGAGGCTGAATTTCTAATGTCCGGCCCGAACTCGTTGGTCCCGATTGGTAAGGTCGCCACGGTGACATCCACGGGGGCGCCCGCGATGGTCACCGCGTCGCGAGTCACGGAAACCGCGCGCAACCCCGCGCGCGCCAAGACGTCGAACAGCGTGATTCTCGTGAAACCCCGCGGCGAAACCACGGAGGCTTCCCAAAGGCGACGCGCGTTGTTACAAGACTCCGCCGTCCCGGCGGCCTGGACTTGCTCCTCCAATTGGTACGACGCCACGGACGGGTGCGACTGCTCGAGCTGCGGGGCGTGGGACCCGGACTGCGATGATACATCCGCGTACGTGTATGGCTGCGCCGGCGGCGATACGTGCATCGCTGACGGCAGCCCCGGTGGCGTGTGCTCCTCCTCCATAGTCGTAGTCGTCGCCGCCGCACCCGTGGCTGCGCCTGCGCCTGCGTGTCCGGGAACTTGCACCAAGACATGGGCGTGTCCGGGAACGACAACGACATGGACGTGTCCGGGAACCTCGAAGATGCGGCCGCGGTGCACGCCGCGGGCGACTCCAGTGATATCGGGTGGGGTTGGAGTTGGAAAAAAGCCTTCAAGGGGGTGCAAGGCAAAGTTAAGAATTTGAAAAAGGCGCTCAAAGACGCCGAGATCGAAGCCGCCTTTCAAAAGAACCACGCCGCGACCCTCGCGACCGAGGTCGCCTCCCTGAAGACGCAACTCGAAACCCAAACCAACTACGCCGCGAGCCGTGCGAACCAGATCACCGACCTCAATAAAGTCATGAACGCCGTGAAGAACATGCACAAGCTTTCTGATTTGCAAAACAACGCGATTATCCCGGCCGAGATCAAAAGCGCGGTTTCAACGATGGTGGACTCCATACACGGCGTGAAACGCGACGTGGTTGACAGTGACGGCAACGTTGACGGTGACGGCAACGCTGCCAGTGACGTTGACACTGACGGCGACGGCAACGGTGACGGTGCCAGTGGACCCGGCCCCGCGTGCAATGACACCAAGGCGGACGCCGCCAACAAGGCGAAGGAGATCGTCCAACTCAAACACCAGATCACCGACTTCACGCACGTCATAAACATCGTGAAGAACATGCACTACCTTTCTGATTTGCATAGGAACGCGATTATCCCGGCCGAGATCAAAATCGAGGTTTCTAAGATGATGGACTCCATGCACGATCGGGATCCGTGGTCGCAGCGGTCGCCGCCCCCGGCGCCGGCTTGGCCGCCGGCGCCGCCGTCTCTGCCGGAGTGCTAGGGTGTTTTATCACTGGTGGCGCCGCCGTCTCTGCCGGAGTGCCAGGGTGTTTTATCACTGGTGTCTTCCATCTATGGACGATGGTGTGTCGATAATCCCGACGAAAAAGCATGTGAAGTACTCCGCAAAGATGGGTCTTTCATTACTGCTAAGGAAAAGTTTACAACTATGGATCTTGGGGGTGGTCAGATTGCTCTAAAGGCGGGGAGCTCAGGTCTATAATGTGCCGATGATAGTGGTGGACGTGGAATCAAATGTCAAGATCACGAGATTGGGTATATGGAGAAGTTTAAAATTGGAAAAGTTGACGACTGGGGAAAAAATCAATTTGCCCTAAAGGGGGGGGCAATGGGACATTGGTGTTCGGAAGAAACTGGTGAGATTAAGTGTGACAAGACATGGCTTGGGGTTGGAGATCATACAAAGTTTACCCTAGTGTGTAGCTAACAGGGCAACCAAGCCATTGTCCGTTTTGATCTGAGTGGGGAGGTAGACGACGAATTTCACGAGGTGTTGTCCCGCGTCGCGTGGGCCAAAGCTACGAAAGAGTTGGGCTACGCGCCGGATGAGGACGACCCTACGGCGAAGATTGTAGGTAAACTGCTTCAAGCGAGAGAGAGGAGGCGCATGAAGGCGGCGATCCAATCGACCAGGATCAAAGGAGCGGTGAGGTGCACCAAGTGCGCCGATCCCGGTAGAGTTAGAGGAAATTCAAGAAACGTTGTATAATGAACATTGGAGGGAGGTTATTTAAAAAAACTACTTTACCTCTCGAAGGACGTCTTGATACATACGAGACACTCCCACTCCCCCTCCTCCCGCAGAGGACACTGCAGAAGTCGCACCACCACCGCCGGCGCCATTCCCACCGCCAGGCAATGCCGTTTTGGCTGCCCTAGGCATTGACACAGATTATTCGTCTGCATCGACTCGCGACGCGCGCGCGGCGTTTGCTGTTTTTAGCTCTGGCGTTGATGGTGGGCCTCCGTAATTTGCGTGCCAGCCTATTATAAGAAGTTGCTGAGCCCGAATGCACGTATAAGTGCATCGTGTATGGGGCTCCAAATGGGGGCATCGTCAACACTGGTGCAAAAGCTCGAAACTGCAAAAGCATAAAAGCCACCAGCTCCACTGCCTCTCTCGTACTGGGTCAGAAACATCGTTACCTTAGGAAGACCTGATGGTAAAGCCCCATAGTGGTCAACTTCTACGTCCTCCCCCTTGTAAACTATATTCAGTCCTCCCTAATTGACACGCTATCGGATACCTAAACCCCACCCAGTATACCTCGTTTCGGCCGGTACTCGAACAGCCACAAGTCGTGTTTGATTTCTTCCGACACCCCGTCCACGTTCCGCGGTGTCGGGTCTTCAAAAAGAACATCGCACGCGTTGAAAAACGGTTGATCAAACTCCAGTTTTTCTCTCGGAAAGTAACTCAACAGCATACGTCCATCCACCGCACACAGCGCGTGCGCGGTTTGCGCTAGCGCGACTGCGACGTTTTCGTGGTGGCCGTACAGCACGTCCGAGCACAGCACTATGTCGAACTTTCCCAACTTGTCAATCTCGCTTTTGACGCCCCACGTGCACGGCGCGACGGAACATCGTTGTTCAACAACGTCACCTTCGTCGTCGTTCAGCCCGTTCACTCTTAAATTGCCCAGTGGCAGTTCTAACTCGTCCGGCAAATCCGTCAGCACCACTCGCTTCGCCCCCAGCTTACCCGCCACGACTCCGGGCAACCCCGGCCCCGCCCCGAGCTCCACCACGGTTTTGTTTTTGACGTATTCGGGATGCTCACACAGGAAAGTGGCGTGTGGAAAAGCGCCATTCCAGACCCACCGCGCAGTCGCGTCCCGTCCGTCCGCAACAGGCTCGAGACTCTGCTTTACGAGTACCGGTGAGGAGCCTAACGCGATGTGCACGAACTCGATCGCAGACGCGACGTGGTCCACTTCGCCCCCCGCGCGCGTGGGGGGCATTGCGCGAGCCATACTGACGACATGCGAGTCTCGGCGTCGCCGAAACCTGTCGAAAGCTTCAGAAATCTCGTCGCACTCTACTCAGTATGGAGGAGGTACACCACTATGACCCTTAGAAAGACTATGGTGTTTGAAAAGATCGACGTTAAACGTCGATTCTTTAGACCCTGATTAGACCCTCCAAAGGTCTTGGCCTTGAGTAAACCGCTTAGACCGGCGTCGTTTGCCGTGAAAGTTTGTGCATGTCAAGAAGACGTCCCATGCAACATATCAGCCGAGTTTCAGTAGCAGAAACGTAGGCAAGCGCCTTCGGGGCACTGCCGAACGCATGGGTCAAAAGTTGAGATTGTGGGTGAAGTTCTTTGCGATCAATTTGCGTTGAAAGAAATTTCACCTTTGAAATTTCGATTTTTCGCTAAGGGTCATAGTGGTGACCCTCCAATACTGCGTAGCTGTGAGCTAGACTGTGACTGGCGGTGCCCAGGTCGTTATCCGCCGGCTCCACTCCGCGCAGCGCTCCCGCTCGCACCCCTTCTTCGGGTTCGCCGCTCCGCGTTCTCCAGGTGTTTCGCAGACCCGGTTGACCCGGTTTCATGTCGTGCGTCGCCACTTCCTCGGTGCCCCGCGTCGCGCCCCGCGCCGCGAATGCGCGTCGTGCTCGCGCCGATCGCGTGGCGCGACGCACGAGCAGCTGTGGTTTGGGCCGCCCCGCGGCGACCACCGCCGAGGCCTCTGTGGTTGATGTCGCCTCTATTGAAGATGCTTGGATCGCCGGGAGCTTAGAGCGCTGCGCCGTGGGAGAAGGCGTTGTTAAAGGGCTCAGGGAAGGCGCCCTGGCACGCCTCGCGACCGCCAGGATGCCCAATCAGCGAATCGAGGAGTACCGATTCACGGATCTGGCGCCGCTCGTGACTCAGAAACCATCCAAGGCGGACCCGGCGCTGGCCGCTGGCGTGGACGCCTCCGCCTGGACGCTCGCTGAGGCGGACAAGTCAAGGGTCGTGCTTATCGACGGCGTGTTCTCGGAGGCGCTTTCGAACTTGAGTGGCGTGGGGAGCGCAATCACGGTGGGCGCCGTGTCAGTTGGCGCCGCGACTAGCGACGCGCTGGGCGCCGTTTCGGGAACTCACGGCGGTATCTTCGTTGACCTCAACGCCGCGTGTGCGTCCGATGTGATAGTGGTGACGATTCCAACAAACACACACATGACAACACCGCTGCACGTCCTGCAGCTGTCCACGGCGAGCGGCGAGGGGTGCAGCGCGAGCGCCCCTCGTTTGGTGGTGGACGTTGGCCAAGGCGCGTCCCTTGATTTGGTGGAGGAGTTCGCCTGCGTCACCGGCACGGGCAAGCAGTCCGCGTACTGGCTCAACGGCGTGTGCGACCTCACGGTTGGTGCCAACGCGTCCGTGAAGCACTCCATGGTACAGAACCAAACCCGAGCCGCCGTGCACACGCGGGCGACGTACGTGACGCAGGGCGAGGAAAGCGAGTACTCGCTCGCGGAAATTTCCGTCGGAGGCCGAATCGGGAGGCACAACTTACACATAAAGCAGCTCGGTCCGCGGACCGTGACCAGTCTGGCGTGCTTCAACCTGTCTGGTGCGGGGCAGTGCCTTGATTTGCACAGCTCCGTGGTGCTTGATTTCGAGGAAGGCAAAACCGACCAGGTACGCATCGGGGCTTTCCCAAATCCAGGCACACTGTTTCAAGCCCCTCTTTGAGTGCACTACTTGTGATGTAAGTAGCGTTGCCAGTACTAGTAACATTTACCAGTACTCGCAGCTCTTACAAACGCATCACAAGTGCACTGTTCGGCCCGATTACTCTACCCAATCCCCCATACAGCGCACCCGTAGACTCCAAGACTGACACTTTTCTTTTCAATCACCAGGTGCACAAGTGCATCGTGAGCGCGTCCACCGGCAGAGGGGTTTTCGACGGGAACGTCCGGGTGAACCGGTACGCGCAAAGGACGAACGCGGGCCAGATTTCGCGTAACTTACTACTCGTCCCGAAAGCCACCGTGAACGTGAAACCCAACCTGCAAATCGTCGCGGACGACGTCGTGTGCACGCACGGGTGTACCGTTTCCGATTTAGAGGAGGAGGCGTTGTTTTACATCCAATCAAGAGGCCTATCGCCGACCACCGCGCGGTCACTGCTCGTCGCGGGGTTCGGGCTGGAAATCGCAAGCAAGCTCACGGGGAAAGAACTCAGGGTACGGGTGGAGAAAGCGGTGCGGGACGCGCTTGATCAGGATGACGTCGTGATGGTGGCGTAAGGGGGGGGGCAAACTTGTGATTATACTTGTTTTGGACATGAGAAAAGCGTCCCATACCCTGCTGATATTAGCAAAAAGCAGTTTTCGCCAGCAAAAAGTAGACCTTGCACCGGCCGATGGACCATCGCCCGCGGGCCTTTAACCCGAGCTTCCGACTCCTCCGCGTCACACCAGCACGCGCCGCGCCGCCCCACGTCGTCTCACCAATAACACAGGTGCGTTTTGTTGCCCCGGTCCACCTCACTGCCGCGCGTTCCCTTCCCAACGCGACCTTTCAGATTTCAAACACACGTTTCTTTGTTGGCACCCAGCGCGGTGCCCAGATTCAAACTTTCGATTTCGTTCCGCGCCGACTCCGACGCCCCCGACCTGACCAACCCCTCTTCTCGAATCCTCTTTTCTTCGTCCCACGGCACTCCCGCACACATAGATGGATACCTCCGCCCCCGCCCCGCGCGTCAACGGCGAGCTCATGGCTCGTTTCGTGGGCAAGAAGGTGCTGCTTGTTGGCAAAACCGAAACCTCGGACGGCAGCACGATGACCGTGAAAACCAGCGATGACAAGATGGTCACCGTCTCCCTTCTCGCCGGCGCCGCAGCGCCCGCCACGTCGTTCGTGCAGTTCGAGGGCATGGTGGACGCCGTGGACAGGCTCACTGAAACAAACCACGTGGATTTCGGGAACGAGTTCGACATGTACACGTACAACGAACTCGCCAAGGAAGCGAACGGGCGAAGCGCCGCGCTGTTCATGTAGGTGTGATTGAAACTTCAAAAAGTCTTTTTGTAATGAACGAGACGTCTCTCTATCGGACCCGTCCTCCGCGTCTCTGTGCAGTTATACACGTCTTTCCCACACCCAATCCGTCTGGTTTCCCCTAGATCCCTCCCGTTTCTTCGATGTGCCGCTCGACGTCTTGCCGCACGCGCGCGTTTTTCACCCGACGCTTCGCAAGCAACGTCGCCACGCTCGCCAACACGAGCGCCACGGTGAGAATCACGAAACCCGTGATTACCAGTGAGACGTTACGCATGCCTCTTTCTTGTTCTTTTTGTAGAGCAACGGGTGTTGACGAGGTCGCCACGGACGAACCTTCTTCGCGCTCGTCGAAGATCATCTCTTCGCCGTTGGAGTTTCGCTCCGCTTCAGCGCGCAAAGCGTCGTACGCGCTTCCCGGGCTCATGGCTGGGCTCGCCTCTGCAATTCGTGTTTGTTCAGCTCTTTCGGCTTCAGCAAACCGAAGCGCCGTCTCGTACGCGCTCGTGGTTTCGCGCGTCGCGCACGCATCGCCGCCGTACCCCTCCGCGCACGTACACGTGAATTGCAAATCACTCCCCTCGTCACCCAGCGAAGGCTCGCACCCGCCGTGCGCACCCACGCCGTGCCCGGTGCAATTCTGCGTGAACGCCTGGTTCATCCCGGGACACCGAGGTCCTGTACAGTTGTTGTTTGCCCCCGAAACCCCGTCCGCGCAGGCTGGACAGAAAACAGAAGGCAAGCACCGGTACGCCGAAGCGGTGAGGGTCACGTTACCGCCGTAGGAAGGTTTTGAGACACCACCATTTTGATCCAACGATACGTTCTCCAAACGCATCATGCTCCGCAACAGCCGGTTCCCGGTCACCCCGCTGACGGAGAGCGTGGGTATGGTGATCGTGTTCGGCGGGTGCGACGTGACCCAGAAGTCGGACGCGCCTTCGGTGAAATCCGAGTTTACCAAGACGACCGCGACGGCGCCGGCGGCTTGGCACATCAAAGTCTTGGTGGAAAAGAAACAGCTCCCCCGGACCGCGACGCATACCTTACCTTTCACCTCTTCCGGGTTCACCAGAGAACCGCACGCCTCCAGGTCGAAGTTGATGTTGCTGTTAGGAACCCCGAGGTGGTATATTCCAGAAGCAGTCTGCGTTTCATTGGAGGTGGTGTCATTTGAATCAATCGAATCATTCAAATCCATTCCTTCGTCGTCAAAAACGTTCTTCTTCCGCACGTCGCCCCAGTCGTACCGGAACGCCTGGTCGTTTTTCTGTGGCTTACTTTTGCTCAACACCAGCTGTCCAGTCACCTCGCCGTGGCCTTTTGCGCTGGAAGGCAACCCGTCGACGCGGAACGAGGAGTGTTCGTCACCTAGGTAGCACGTTTTTTCAAGACTAACCCCGCACAACCCGTAGTTGGGCTCGTACACGTCCGCGAACGCGTCGGCGGCGTCGATTGAGAAACCGGAAAACGGCAATGGCGCACCGTCCGAGTTTGAATCGTCGAACTCGGAAAGGTCGGGACCGAGCAGTTCGAACGAGTCGCTGTTGGAGTTGGTGTCGTCATCAGAACGCACCTCAGTGTCATCATTGCCGTCATCAGAACGCACTTCATCGGACGTGACCGTGACCACAAGGCGGCCGTTGGCGTGCGTGCATTCGTTGAACTCGTTGGGCGCGCGTGACCCTGTGACTTGTAAGGAAACTGCAAACGAAGTCGACGTGTCGATTTTCTCATCCTCTGTCGTCGCCGTAACCGTCTTGAAAAAATCGTACCCGCGGTCCACCCGGACCACCGCGAAGTACGTCCCCGGATCCGCGTTCTTTATTTCGATTTCCGCGGACTCGTCGTCGTTGTCACTAGGCGAAAGCAAAGCACCCGCGAGGTACTCGCCGGTGTCAATCACAGGAGCCTCGCCTCTGCGCACGGCGAACATGAGCTGGTACAGAGACGGAGCCGGAGCCGAATCGTTTGGTGTCGTTTTCATCAGCGTCAACAAAACGTCCTGGCCTTTGCACTTTACTTCGAAGGAAAAAAACGTAAACTCACCAGGCTCGAGCCCGGTGTTTTCAACTGACACTCTTTCGTCCGTATCCGTGGACAGCTCCGTGAGTCTCGCCGCGCACGTGGCGCCGAAAAACCCGGGCGCGCAGACGCACTGTCCGGTTGACGTGTCGCACTCGCCCCGGTTTTCTTCGCCGCCGCAGGTCAGGGACGGACAGAACGCCTCACCCGATGTCTTCGCCGCGACCGAAAACGCCAAAGCCCCGCGTCCCTCGAACGGGTCATTGTACACGGCGAGGTACCAGACTGATACCTCGGAAGTGGGGTTGACTGTGCCGTCAGGAGGTATCACAATGCGCGTCCAGTCCTCCGCGGTGTCTTCTTTCGTGTCACTCGAGTCATACGTACTCTCGCTGGAATCACCCGAAAAAGAACCCTCGCGCCGCGCCGCGTTGAGCGCAAACGCGAGCGCGTCGGCGTCGGCGGTTTCCCTTCCTGGGTCGCCGATACCCACGCCGTTTCTTGACCGCGGGTCCACCGTTGCAATGAGCACGGAAACTCCTTTCAACTTGTCGTCTTTCATCGACTCCCAAACGATCGTCCCGTTCCCGAAACCGCTTCCGTCGAAGTCGTCCACGCACCCGGACGCCGCGCCGGCGCTTGAGCTGATTGTAAAAAAGAAAGTGTCAGTCTTGTAGGGGCAAATTGTCTTTGGATTTGGAGTTGGGAAATACTTACCGGCAAAACACCGGCACCGTGTCTCGTTTCAAAAAGAAACGAGGGAACGCGGGGGCGTGCGCGTTGTGCGTCAGGGTCACGGTGAGGCTCTTTTCCGTAACCGGAACGGCGAGCTTGAAGTAAACGAAGTGGCCTTCTTCCAGTGAAAATTCTGGCGACTTTGTGTTGAGCGGTAATTGCTGCGGGTCGATGCCGCACCCCGGGCCGAAGTAAGCACCGCCGCAGTCGCAAACCGGCGCGATCTCGGGCGAGCAAACGCCTTTTTTTGGAAAAGAAAAGTGTCAGTCTTTCGTAATGTGTATGAGTAAACAGTCAGAGTAATCGGGCCGAACAGTGTTGGGATTTGGGAAACACAACACGAACCTCGCCCGGAACAGTTCTGGAAACAAACCGGCGTCGCTTTCGAACCCGCGGTCGCGGTCAACACGTACTCCAGCGGCGATTGAAACCGCAAACTCTCGTGTCGGCTCAACGTTCCGCCGAGCCACCCGGGCTGAGCCACCGCGCGGCTGTTGTAGACGCCGATGAAAATCTTGGCGGGTTGTTTTCCAGAGGAGGGATTTGAGGAAGGAGTAGTTTCATTCTTTGAGGAATCATTCGACTCATCATCCTCAAACTCGTCGAGGGGAAAAAAAACCTCGTGGTCATCCCCCACGGCGCAGTCCTTCCCGGTGCAAAGCGAGTTGGACGTGTCGCGGTGATCAAACCCCGTGCCTAGCATTTGGTGGTACAGCAGCGTCACCGTGCCGCTCCACGTCGCGTCCGGCGAATTTTTCGAAGCGTTTCGGTTTCGCGTCACCGCCCGCGCGCGCCCGCCGTCGCCCCAAATCGCGTCGTCGTACCCCTCGAAGAGCTCCACGGTGACACCACTCTTGAAGGATTTCTTCGAAGAGGTGTCTGAGACCGTATCTGATGAGTCATTGGAATAGTTCGTTTCCATGTCCATTGAAGTCGTCTGTGATTGTGAAAGAAAAGTGTCAGTCGTGTATGGGCAAACAGTGTGTCAGGATTCGGGAAATACAAATACGTACCTGCGAAACAATGGACGGGACGTCAAACGCGACCGTCGGCGCGTCCTTCGAATCGTCGCTCACCGTGTTCCCCTTTAAACTGAACACCCCGGCCGCTTTGGCGTTGCCTAAACAAACCGCGGCTTCGTACCCGGAATTGGTTTCAAACGCGAAGCACGCCTCCGAGGCGAAGGAAGGCGCGTAGGCGGTTAGGGTTAGGTCGTAGCTCATACCGATCACCCGCGCGCCGGGGGGGAGGTCGACGTGCGTGACCGAGTTCCCGGGCGTGCCCAGCCCGGACACGCTCCGGCCGTTGTTTGCGGCGTCAAAGGTAAGCACCGCTTTCTGGGTTTCGGGGGAGAACACGGCTTGAAACGCCGCGGGAGGCATGCCCCTTTTCACAAACACCATGGGGAACGAGTTTGGCGAGGTGCTTGAGCGCTTTAGCTCGAGCAAAACGCCCCACCCGGGTGCGTCGTTTTTTGAGGTTTCCGTCGCGTCGTCGGAAAAGGAACCGGGGACGTCCAGTTCGTACACGTGCCACCCGCCGGTCGCGAGCCGGCCGTGCACTTGACCTCCATTCAACGCGAGCGTCATCAAAGGGCTCTGGCAATACGCGCCCGTCGTGTTTGCAGGGCATTCGCACGAGCTTTGTTGGAGGTTGCGAAACTCCGGAACATCCGCGGTCACGGTGACGATCGGGATCGGCGTTTGGTCCAGCGTGGGCGAGTCGACGTCAATCGTCGCCGCGAGTGTTTCCGCGCCGTCGGAACACGCGCCGATCCCGGAACAGTCGAAAGGACACCGAGAAACTGGTACAGGCTCATTCGCACCACCAGTACTCTCAGTGGTCTGCGTCGGGACGAACGTCGCACGCAAACGCACCTCCCTCGCGTCGTCCAAGCTCGCGCTCGGGGGGTTCCACACGGCGACGACGTACCAGAAAAACGACGAAGTGGAATTCTGAAGAAACTCGGCGTGCGCCTCGGGCGGTATGACGATGCGCGCGTAGTCGTACTGCACGTCCAACACCGTGGTCAGCGTGTCGTCCACTGCGTTTCGCCGTCGCTTTGAAGAAGGGGACAGCACGCGTAGCGCATCCCTGCTTCCCGCCATGAAAACCGTGTTGACAACGTCCGTAGCGACGCACCGCTCGTCCCCGAACGGACCGGCGCCGAACGCCTCGCCAAACGCCCAGCACTCGGTGTTGAGTTGGGGAACGCTTCGGGAGTTGTCATCTGAGTTGTTCTCACCAGCAGTACCTCCAAACTCGGTCCCCACGAACATCGCCAGCGACGCTTCCGGGGACAGCGGGTGCGACAGTTCCAAAACCAGCTCATCGTTTGCGTTTGTAAATGGTACCAACACCCTCGCGTACGCCCAGCCCCCGACGCGAAGCGAAAACGGAATCGACGCGACGCCGTTTAGCAAATCGGGCGCGGTCGGGGCGACGCATTTTTTCCCGACTTGGAAACCGTACGACGGGGTGGCAGGAGTTGAAGTAGCAGCAGCAGGAGACGCATCAGCAGCAGTAGCATCGTTGTTAGACGGTCTGCGGCAACGACACGTCCCGGACACGTCGCACGCGCCGTTCGCGGCGGCGCACGTGTTCGCGTCGCACAAATCTTGCGGCGTGGTAATCGCTCGCGCTTCGATGGAAAACGATACCGCCCGTTCCGCGCCTTCGAACCCGGGCTTGGGGCCCCACCAGTTGTCTCCGGTTGGCTGCTGTGTCCCCGCGAGTGAGTCGGATAGGGGTTTTTCGTCGGTGTTCGTGACACCAACGATCCACATGGATCCTCCCACCGGAAGCGACGCTCGCGACGTCCACGCGTCTGTGTTCGAAGGACCCGACGCGTCGTCGGTACCAACGAGTTTTAACTCGTGGGTATCGATCTCGTTCAAGCTCCACGCCGCAAGCGCTTTTCGGTGGTAGTAATCCCTGGTGGGGAGCGCGGGTAACAAAACGTCCCTCAACCCGAACGGGGTCGGGGTGTTTAAAAAAGCCTCGCCTCCAAGACGGTACGCCGCGGACGGCCCGGCGACCGCGATTTGTGAAGAAACGTCAAGCGCGGGCGAGTTTCCCTTTTTCGTCGAGTCGCCGACGCGCCACCCGCACAGCTCTCCAAACGCACCGCACGACCCGTTCGTGGAGGTTGCGTAATGGTCGTAGTGCGTGGGAGACACGAGGGAGTTGGAAGGAAACACACCGCCGGATGCGTCCACCACCGTCAACAAAGGTTTCGCCCCGGTGGCGCCGTTGGGAAACGACAACAAAACCACGACGTCTTTGACGTTTTTGGAACCTTTTAGCGTGAACGAAAAGGGTCAGTCTTGAGTCTCGAGTATGGGTGTACTGTATGGGCAAACAGGGCACTTGTGATGTATGTAGTAGTTGCCAGTACTGGTACATGTTACGGAACGTAGTGCACTCGACCAGGGGCATCGAACAGTCGGCGGGATTTGGTGAAAGGCCCAATACGTACTTCCGTCCAAAGGCGGGATTTGGATTTTGAACCACTTGGTTTCCCCGACGCTCGCGACATCGGAGATTTTCGTGCCGTTCGTGGCGAGCGAGGGGAGGGGAACCTCGCACTCCGGGCCGGTCCACCCAACGTTGCACAAACACAAGCCCGTTTCAGGGTCGCACGCGCCCCTTCCTCCGCACTCCCCACCGAAACACGGGGCCGTGTCGTATCGCAACCGAAACCCTTTGTCCTGGTTGTTCGCGGTGGTTACGAAGTTGAGACGAAGATTCGTGACGTTGAATCGCACCGCGAAGGGTACGGGGAGGGACCCGGTGTACGCAGCGAGGGGTACGTCGTCCGAGTTTGCCGACGCGTCCGTGATGAACAGGAAGTCGTCCCCCAACACGGTTGCGAACTTTTCGAAAACGAGGGTTATGCCCTCGGGGGAGGGGGAGGGGGAGTTGGTGGAAGACTCTTCGCCACGCGTCGTCGGGGCGATGACCCAGACGCAGTTGGTGTCGGGGAGATACAACCCGCCATGCCCGCTGCTGTCGGTGATCACGCCGCTTGAGTTGACGAGGGGGCGGGACGAGTCGTGGCCGCACGCGCTCGTCGGAGGAGACGAAAACGAGGACCCGTCAGGGCTGGAGAGGGAACTGTTCGGGGCAGGCCGGGGAACCGCGGTGAGGTCGCCGCGAACCACCGCGAGGATCGCGAACACGAACACGACCGCGAGTGGCATGACGCGCGTCATCGCGGCGCGGCGTGGTGATGTGTGTTGGCCCCCGCCGCCGCCTTTGCCTTTGTGGAGGTCTAAACGAGGGAAGTGCCTCGCTGTCAAAAAGAAATCTCGAACCCTCGTTGACGTTTTTGGGGAGGCCCTTTTCTCGTTCTGGCTGAAAGAGTCTCATTTCGTGACGCGCAGCGCACGAGTGGTCGCCGCGGACCGCGCGGGTTAGACTCGCGCGTTAGACTCGAGCCGCCAGCGTTCCGTGGAGGTCGCGTTCGTTTGCTTTCGAAAAGAAGGGACCCGAGGAGGCCAAGGAGGCGGGACCCGACCCAAACAGGCGAAGACGCAACATGTCGTATTTTTTGGGCACCTTCCTCTTCATCCTTCTCGAAGCCGGGTTCTTCGTTTTCGTGAACTGGTTCTTCAAGCCCAGGGAGCGACAGTGCGTGCCCGACTTCTTTCCTGTTACGCGTCAAGATCGCTTTCCAATCGCAAAAGCTTTGAACTTCGCGTCGTATCGCGCGTCCACTGCAAGGCCGCCCCAGATCCAAACACCATCTCTTGCCGCTCGGTAATTCAAATCAAATCTGACACACATCAATCCCATCCTCCGCTTCCCAAAACAGGCTCCCCCACCTGCTCTTCGCGTCCTCAGTGGTGTGCTGCTGGATGATGTGGGCGATCATATACATGGCGCAGATGAACCCGCTGGTGCTGCCGGTGATAAACGACCAATAAAGGGGATTCCCGAGACGTTTTTAGACAAGTAAAATGTAATCTGACGACGATGTTAAGAGCACAAAAATACAAAAACACGCGGTCGTGTTCATTATAAAAACACGTCTGTTCAACACGCGCACCCGCTCGCGCTTTGCACCGGCGCCGCGGTCAAGGTGAGTTCCACTAGTTCGCTTTCCTGTTTTCTTTGTTTCTCTTTTTTGGAATCAACCTCGTCAGACCCAGGCAGCGCGCCGGCTATTTTCCGAAACAGCGCTTTCACGTTGAACCCGGCTTTGGCGCTCGTTTCCACGAAGATGGTTTTTTCGCTAACCCCGAGCGCCTCGCCCTCCGCCACCGATACTTCCCGCCGGTCCACCAAGTCGCTTTTGTTTCCCACGACCGCGATGACCACGTCGCCGCCTCGTTCCACGCGCACCTCCTCGATCCACTTCATCACGTTTTGAAAAGAGCTCCGCGACGTCACGTCGTACACGATCACCGCCACCGAGCTATCCCTGATACCAAACAAAGAAGGGTCAGTCTTGAGTGTACAAGTAGCCACTATGGGCAAACAGTGCACTTGTGATGTACGTAGTTGTAACAGTTGCAAGTAAATGTTACGGCCGTAGTGTACTCGACCAGGCGACCAGGGGCTGTAAACAGTGTTGGTATTTGGGAAATACAACACGTACCGAACATAACTCGGAATCAAACTCCGGAACCGTTCCTGCCCCGCCGTGTCCCACAGCTGAAGCCGCACCGTGCGGTCATCGAGGTACATGGTTTTCGACAGAAAGTCAATCCCAATCGTTGCTTGGTACGATAGGTCGAACTTGTCGTACATGAACCGGGATATCACCGAGGTTTTGCCCACGGATTGATCCTGGAGGCGGGTTTGCGACGAGGATGGGGAGAGATTTTGAGGAGGTTAGATTTTGAGTAAACTCGCGACGGTGGAATGGAGAGGTTCTGTAGCGCAAAGCGACGCTTGTTGTCAACCTAACTCGTGACACAGCACCACGCACACCCCTGCGGTGGGGAACGGAAGAGCTGTCGGTGGCACGACCACGGTGTGCGGTGTCTCCTGAACGCGTGCCTTGTACGGTCGTCGGGGCACAAAAGTAAAATGGGCACGCGGCCCGGGGGAAAGATGGAGGAGATCTTCGCGTTCGCGCGTCCCAGTACAACGCCCAAACTCCGCACTCGCGTTATGGGAAACGTACCCCTAGGAACACGAGTTTGTATTTCGCCAGCGGCGTCACCCCTGAGGCTGCCATCGCGGCCGGAGGGGTGTGTACGCACCACGGTGTGATGCTGTCAACTCGTTGGGTCTGTGAAAAACAAAACTGGCAAAAGAAAGCGCGAGTCCCCCTTTTTCACCCTCATGTGTGCCCGCCGCCTTGTTTTCCTCGGCCGACTCTCTTCGCGGCACAACGTCGCGCGGAGGAGCGACCCGCCTGAAGCCACGTTCGCTTCAGCCTGTTGCGTACCCCCGACTAGTCCCTTACACGCGTAGTCCGCGCCTTTTGGTCCACCTGAAGCGCCCGCCCCAGCGCTTGTCACCATGCCGAAAGTCACCAAACGCAATGACGGAAAAGGCGACGCCGTGGTGAACACCGAGACGGGCGAGGAGACCGCGACGTTTGATGACATCATGCGCCCGGTGTTCTCGCCCCTGGGCGTGGCGGAGCTCACGGGAAAGAAAGCGGAGTATCGCAAGGTAAGGAGACATGTACACATATAAACCACCATCCAGGAAGGTCGCGACGACATGACACATCGCCGCCGCCGCCGAAATCCGTGTCGGTGCTCCATTCTTTTTTGCCGGAGATGAAATTGTTTCAGTACCTCTTAGTACCTCCTCTCAGAGCTAACCTCGACTCCACCTACACCCCCATTACACAACAAACTGTCCCAGGTAAACGTCCCCGCGAACCGCTTCACGCCGTTGAAGGAGAACTGGATGGCCTTGTACGAGCCGATTACAAAACAAATGAAAATCGACGTGCGCATGAACTTGAAAACCAAAAAAGTAGAGCTGAAAACCACGAAGGACACGGAGGACGAGGGGGCGTTGCAAAAGAGCGCCGATTTCGTACAGGCTTTTTTGTTGGGGTTCGAAATTCAAGACGCGGTTGCGTTGTTGAGGTTGGACGACCTGTACTTGGAGTGCTTCGAAGTGAAAGACGTGAAGCAGACGTTGAAAGGGGAACACATGAGTCGCGGTATCGGGCGGTTGGCGGGTAAATCAGGGAAGACCAAATTCACGATTGAAAACGCCACGCGCACGCGGATCGTAATAGCAGACCAGCACATTCGGATCTTGGGGAGTTTCCAGAACATAAAAATCGCGAGAGACGCGCTTTGTAACCTCATCCTGGGGTCGCCGCCGGGGAAGGTGTATTCCAGGCTCAGGAGCATCACGGCGAGGCTGAGCGAAAGGTTTTAGACGTACCCAATTTTTTGTCGAAGAAATATCATCACTTCGACTGCCCTGTCGCGTCAACACCAACAATTCTTACGAATTGTCTCATCCATTCGGTATTCACTCCATCGCGCCCATGGCGATTATGACGTCCTCGCCCCTGGGTTCTCCTGGGCTCGACGACACGTCGCGTTTGCACGACCACGCGCTCGCGCGCGCGTTCGCGGAGTTGTCCCCGTCCGGTGCGGCTGACCCTCCCGCGCGATTCAGCCCGGGCAAATTTGGACGTGTTGCGCCTGACCAAACCGCGTCGCACGATGTGGTTGTCCCCGCCGCGGTTAAGGAGGCGATGCGTTTGCAAGCCCTGGCGCGGTTTGCGCGACGCAAAGACACGCAAACACGAACGCGGTTTCCGTCACGCAAAGGCCTGGTCAAGGAAGCCAAGGTCCGGTCGGTGTGCGGCACGGGCGTGGCTGGACGCAAGGTGTTGGGGACGAGTACGAAACTGAAGATCGATTTGATCATCGAAAGCGGAGGAGCGGTGGCGACTACTTTCGGTCGCGTTAGTGCTAACGAAGGAATACGAAACTGCGCGACGAGCATTACGGACGTACATCACAAAAGCGGTGCGTTTTCGTGTCGAAACAACGAAAACGGGTTCGCCAACAACGACCACGTCTCGGCGCTTGGTTTGTTCGACGACCCAGACGCCGTCGCTCGTCGCGTCGGGTTTGACTCGCTCCGCGCCCTGGCGCCGCCCGCGCCGCGACTTCCAAACGAAAAAGGGTGGTCCGTCGCCGGGTGTGACACACCGTCAATGCGCAGCGAGCGCGAAAGTGGGTACCGTGAAGTGACCGGTTTGGGCACGAGTACTTCTGGGGCGCCTCCGGGTGTTACTATTTCTTTGCTTCCGGATGGTAGTGACGACGCCGAACGCGACGCCTTCGAAACGGTACCTCGCCTGAACCCGCGGGATAGCGCCAAGGAACGGTCCTTTGGGCGCGACGCAAAAAAAGAACAGTCGGAGACCTTCATGCGACCTAGTGAGACCTTGGTGCGGCAAGACACCGCGTTTGATGCCGAGATTCTTGAGGAAATGAGCCAAGAAATGCATGGCCCGAGTAAGAAAGCTGGCGGTGACGGCGAGACGGAGGAAAGAATGGGTGAAAAAAATGATGGACACACCTCTGCGTCGAGTTCAAAAAAAGAAGAAAACAATTCAGACGTCAGCGTTCTCGACGCGCTGCGCGCCGCCGGCGCCGTGGTTAGGTCGCTGAGCCTGGAGGAACGGAAACAGCTGTTCGAAGTTGCGGTGCAGGAGCACGTCACCCAACTCACCAACCAGCTGTTCCCGCCGGAAGACGGACTTAATCCGAAAGTACACATCGACGTGGCGATTTAGAATTGTGATTGTAGACTATTTTTTCTCTCGAAAGTTTTCTGAAAGCACCGATCTTTTTTTCTCGGACAAGGACTATACCCTTGTCGGACTAACCATTGTACCCGCGCGCGGGGTCGCCCGCGGCAGTACCGGTGTCTTCCCGCGGATGGGTCCGCGGGGGGACACGGGGACCGCGCTCGCGCGTTTGCGCGAGCTAAGAGTCGGGTTCAACGCGAATCAGCTCAAGGAAGTTTCCGAAAGATGGGCGCGGTGTCGCGACAGCGCCTGTAACGAACGCGAGCACTCCACGGTAGCACGCGCGCTGGAGGTTCTCTCTTTGCGCGCCGCCGAGGGCGTGCGAGCCAAGGGCGCGCCTTCCCGAGGAGGCCCCGTTCGTGCCGAAATCGCGGCCGTGTTACGCTCTGTGGGAACGTTCGATGCCATCGCGTACATCGTGGCGTCGCCCAATCTGTCAACAGCGTTTGTGGCGTGTACGTCGCTGGAAATCCTGCTCGGCGTCGTCAACACGCACGCGACGCGGCCGAGCGCGGTGCTGATCGCCGCGCTCGCGGTACGTGTTGTCCAGGACGAACCTGGCGCGGACGTACGCACCGCGCTCGCCGCCGCACAGGCGCTGAAAAGGTTAACCGACTCGCGACAAACGCTCGACGACGATGACGTGGTTGAAGCGGTGCGCGCCGCGAACGTCGTGCCGACTTTCGCCAAACGGCTCGTGGACTTTGCGAAGGCACCCACAAGAAGTAAGCTTGTGATTTCGATGGATGCAGTCGCGCCTTGTGCGATCGCAGCCGCAGCCTTTGCGTCACGACGCGACCTGTGGGATTTCCTGGACGCCCCGACGGAAGTTTCGAGCGCGCAAAACGCCCCGACCGCGTCCGTTCTCGCCGAGGCGCTCGTTTCGACGGCGACGCGATGCGCTTGTGAGGAAAGATTCGACGCCGCTGCCGCTGTGCTGGACACAGCAGCATTGTTGGTGGCGACGCGCCACAACTTTCGCGAGGCGCTGTGTCGTCCCGAAAGCGGCTTCGCGCGCGCGACAGACGCGTGCGTCAAAGGCGTCGGGTTCCTGGAAGCAGACATTTCTTCCTCCGATTCCTCCGCGGCGGCGGCTGCGTCGGCGTTTCGCGCGCTCGCCGCAGCCACGCCGGACCTTGCCGCGCCCATGGATGACGAGTGGAAACCAACAATAGAGGCGCTCGTGCGCGGCGTCGCGGCGCACGGCGAGTCCGCGCGCTCGGGGGCGGGCGATAACTGCGACGCGCAATCGAGACGTGAGGCGGCGGCAATGGCGACCGTCGCGGTCGCATCGCTTTTGATGCCGAAACGCTGGGTGTATGGCGCGCCTCATGCTCCGCCTGCGCCGTGGCGCGCCTCTTTGCTCGCCGCGGGTTTAGTAAAAGCACTTTGCGAAACCACCGGCGCGTGGGCGGACGCGGGGATCATGAATCGCGGACTCGCAGCGGTCGCGCAAACACCAATCGGCGGAGTCGGATGGAACGGTCGCGGAGGTCCGGAACACGCCTGGTGCGCGGTTGAGCGTTTAGTGGTTCCAGGCGAAACGCCTTGTTTGGGAACGGAAGATGCCGCCGCGCTGACGCGCGCGGCGCTCGCCGCGGTCGCGCTCGTGGCGCCTCCCTCGACACGCCGCGAGCAGGTGGTGTCGTCCATCCTTGCGCCTTCTGAAAGCCGTTCGCAAGGCGCTCCACCGCCTCTGGTAGCCGGCGCCGGCGCCGGCGCGCGCGACTCCGTCGCGGAGGCGGCTGCGTCCGCGGCGGGGCGCGTGCTGTGCGCACTTCTGGAGTGCGACGCGACGCGCGCGGTGGCGACGCGCGCGCTTGAGGAGACGCGAAATTTGCTCGGCGGCGACGAGTGGACGATGTGCGTGGGGAGGCACCTTTCCCTCGGGGTCGGCGCGACGCCGGCGAAGGCGTGCCTCGCGGCGGCGCTGGCGCGCCTGCCCACCGGCCGAGGCGCGCTTGTTGAATCAGGCGCCGTGACCCGAGTGTGTTGCACCTTGGTGGAGCTCGTTTCCTCCGCGAAAGCCGCGGCTGCTTCGCGACGCGCGGAGACGCTCGGGGAAACAATCGGCGAGTCGGAGGGTGAGAACAATCTCGACGAAGCGCGCGATGCACGTCGTTTCGAGTCGCGCGCCGGATTCGTGGATGAGTCGTCTGTTATGGGTTTGGGTGACGATTCGTATTCTTCACGAAACACAGACGAGTCTTTTCTTTTCGCGCCGTTCCGGTGGCGCACAGGAGACGCGTCGCTAATCGCCGCGTCACTCAAAGCGTTAGTGGAGCTCGTCGCGCCGAGAGAGACGGAGGCGCCGGGTGACAAGAGCGTGAGTTCGACGTCGTCGTCAAACGCCGAAACCCTGACGTCCCTTCCCGCCGCGCTTCGCGAAACCCTGGCGTCATCACTTGCCATATCGCTTCCCGAAACGCTCGCGGCGCTGGCCTCGGAGGCGGGCGCGGCGAGTTTCGGGGGCGACGCTGGTGACGAAATTCGGTGCTGGTCGCTTCTCGCGTGTCGCTGCGTCGGCGCCGACGCCAGCGTCGGCAGCGTAGGCGGCGCCGCGAGGGTCGCCCACGCGCTTAAACAGGCGCTTCCCGACCAGTTCAAAGAATCCGGAGACGACGTTGACGAAATCGCCGTGCTTTCTGCATCAACCGTGTCGCCCCCCGACGTGTGCTTCGTACTTCACGACGGCACCCGCCAGCCCGCGCACGCCGCGGTGCTCAACGCGAGGTGTCCCGCGCTTCTGCCGGCGATGAACACGGAGGTACCTCCCGCGGGTACCCCAAACAACCCTGACCTAAACCTAAGCCCTAAACATTTTCAAGTGCTCAAGCTCGGTCACGGCGTCACGCCTGGCGCGTTACGCGCGGTGCTCGAGTGGGTGTACGCCGGCGCTTTGACCGCGAGAGCGCTGGAGGACGGTGATTCGGAAAATAATAAAACAAACGGGCTCGAAACAAACGAAAACGAAACCGTTTCGCTGCGCCGACTGGCGCGGAAGTGCGGCACGCACGAGCTTTCTGAACTCGCCCGAGGTCGGCGTCCAAAACTCGGCGCGTACACGAGGTGTTTGACCGATTCTCTGGTAACACAGCTCAGAAGTGGGCGGTGCGCGGACGTGGAGACGTTCGCGGAGGAGACTCGCGAAGACGCGGAAGAGCGCGATGAAAACGTCTCGACGGAATCAAAATCCAAATCAACTCGAGAAGCACACGAAAAAACACGCAAGCACGCCTTCGCGCACCGCGTTATTTTGTGCGCGCGCGTTTCTTTTTTCCGCGCCGCGCTGGACACGAGGCACGGCTTCACCGAGAGCGTCCAGACGTGGGGCGGCGTGGAATCCACGATTCGCCTTCGGTGTCCGGTCACGTCACCGGAATCCCTGGAAGCGTTGCTCGTGACGTTGTACTCCGGGAGTTGTTTCGAGTTTTTTCAATCCTGCCGGCGGGTACCGCTGTCGCACTCCAAAGAAACCGCCGCGACGACTGCAATCAACCTCGCCGCCGGGCTGGAGTACCTGATGCTTCACGAGGAAGCTGACGAGTGTGCCTTGTTTGTGGTGTTCGCATCTGGAGCAGCGGACTGGAGGGAACGGTTGGGGGGGGTACGAGGCGCGCTCCGGGCGCTATCGGCGGCGGCGGCGCATCGGCGGTGGAGCGAACTGGACGCGCTGTTAGGCGTGATTAGCGAAAACGCGTACCAAGAAGCGGTGGAAACGGCTCCGGATTTGTGGCAAAACATACACCCGGAGCTACGGGAAGCCATGCGAAGAGCGCACGTGCAACGCACGAGGGCGTTACGGGCGTAGGAATAGGATAGGACTTAGACTTGTAGTTTTTATTGGACCACGCCTCGGTGTTCGACAGAAGGGTGGTGGGGGAGAGCGTGGTTACGTTCTTGAGTGTAAAAAAATCCATCTCGTCCTCTCTCGTCAAGTCGCCAGTAGTCCAGCCTCCTTTGTGTGCGGTTACGGTATTAGTTGCCACGTGTTCCGTTTTCTCGGCAATGTGGCTGCGCTTGCCACGCATAGCTCCTCGCAATCACCTACTTCCGTGGCACGCGTGTTCGTGTCACCACCTCGCATCGCGGCTCGTGACCCTCGCCGCATTCCGCGCGGTCATACTCTAAACGTCGCGGGGGACGGCCCCCGCCGAACGTGGGGACGCACCAAATGTGCCACATGCCTCGCCTACGCTTGTTGAGGGTTCTGGTCGTCGCCGTGTTCTTTGTCGTGGGCACTGTGACCCCCGTGCGCGCCACGGCGAACACTACGAACGGCACTGAACTTCCCGAGTGCACGTGCTGCCAGGAGGCGATGAAACTCAGGGGATACGTCGACAACACATGCCGCGTCAAACCGGGGGGGTTGTCTGCAGAAAAAGCCGCTGTGAGCGCGTCCGCTATTCTCGCCGCGTACCCGAACTCCCAAAGCGGCATGTACTGGATCAAAATCCCGGGTGGTGTCGGCGCGAAGCAAGTGTACTGCGACATGGCCAACGGGGGCTGGATGCTCGTCATGCGCGGGCTCGGGGTGGATAATATTGATTACGGGGATGCTCGGTGGACGTCTTCCGACGAAATCGACGCGCACAGTTTGCTGACCCCGGAGTTTGGCACGTTCGCCAAATCTGCCGCGTTCGCGTCTTACGACTTGGCATCGCGCGTTTTAGTCGTGGCTGGAGGTTTCAGCGGCGCCAACGCCGATGGCAAATTCCGATCCTTCGAGTTTGACTTTTGGCTCGCCGGCGGCGGCGCCGGCCAATCTCATGTTCACCACCCAAAGCGCGATGTCGTGGAATTCGTCGTACGGGCTCTGGAGATCCACCTTTGGCCAAGACCGGTCAAACGTCCCTATGTTTCAACGAGGCGGAAGCAGCGCAAACCAGACCATAGCGTTGGACAGGGCCGTGCTGGGGTGCGGTACGGCGATGATGTTTGGTTTCCAAGCCAGAGACGGCGCGAACGACGTGAACAGCGGGTTGGGTAAGTATTTCCCAATAACCACATTCCGCCGACTGATTGCCCATACAAGACTGACATTTATTTTATTTCAATCAGGAACGAACCCGGCGGGGTGCGGCGGATCGGGGTACAGCGGCTTCGCGGGTGGGAGCTGGATGGGCAACTACGGCTCGGTGCAGATCTGGATGAAGTAGGGTTGGGGTTGGGTTGGTGAAGGGGTGTTTGTATTGTGAAATGTTTGCATCATGTTTTGTGACGGGGGAGACTATCCGCTCGACGAGTGCTTGTATTAAGAAAAAAAGAAGCGAAACGTGAGTGATTCATGCCTTCCACTTGGAAAGGATCGCGGCTTCCCCTACGTTCATGCACTGTTCGGTCGCGCGCGTCTGTGTGCCGTCGTGCGGAGATGCGTCGCTTGGCGCTCTTCGCGCCTCGGCGGGGCTACACCGCGCGTCCAGCCGTGCCTGGCCCGGGCACGCCCGCCCCGCCTGGCGGGTTCAAGCACCCTCCTATGCCCGAAAGCTTGGCAGGCACGCAATGCGTGGTGGCGGTGGCATCCGGAAAAGGCGGGGTGGGCAAATCAACCACCGCGGTGAACCTGGCGTGCGCGGCGGCGTCGGTGCTTGGTTTGAGGGTCGGTTTGCTAGACGCGGACGTCACTGGGCCGTCTATTCCAACCCTGATGAATCTGAAACACAGCGGGCCCCCGATGTTGACCCCCGACCAACAGATGATCCCGTTACAAAACCACGGCGTGAAATGCATGTCCATGGGATTCTTGATCCCAATCGGCGGCGCCGCGGTGTGGCGCGGGCCGATGGTGATGGGCGCGATCGGTAAGATGATTCGAGGCACGGCCTGGGGTGAGCTAGATGTGCTTTTCATCGACATGCCCCCTGGGTCAGGGGATGCGCACATCTCCGTGAGTCAGCAAGTCCCGCTAAGCGGCGCCGTGGTGGTTTCCACGCCAAACGACTTAGCGCTCGCCGACGTTACCCGGGGCGTGGACGCGTACGCAAAGGTTAACGCGCCGATTATCGGGTTCGTGGAAAACATGGCGTACTTTGAGGTGCCTAACAGTAATACGGGTGATGATACGGGTAGTGACAGTACTGAGAACTCTTCAAAGAGTGCTAATACTGATACGGGTGCCGGTACCGGTACTGATACTACTCCTGATACTGTTGGCAAAAATACGTCCCGTCAGTCCCCTCCGCCTACGTGCCACTACATCTTCGGCAACGGGGGCGTTTCGCGAATCGCGAAAGAAACTGGCATTGAGCTCCTGGGCGAAGTCCCCCTGGATCCGAACGTGGTGCGCACCTCGGATGCCGGGACGCCGGTGGTTACCTCAGCCCCGAACAGCGCGGCGGCGATTGCGTACGTCAACATGGCGCGCCGAATATTAGAAAAAGCGAGAAAGATTGAGGCGTGATTAGGGGAAGTTTAGAGGGACGACGTACAAGGAGGGTAGAGAAAGATTGAGGCGTAATGTGGGGAATTACAGGTACAAGTAACAGTAGTAGTAGTAGCGTGCATATATCGAAACGAAGCGGTTCGGACAGTCAACAGTACCGGTAGTACGCATAGGGTAAAGATAGAAACACAAAACAAAACACACAAACTCACTGCAACCTTCGCTGCCTCTGCTTCTCTCGGGCCGCGCGGGCGCTTCCTACAGTAGTTCACAGCTCTTCGTTGTCGAAATCGCCGAGCGGTTCAAAGTACCCGGCGGGCGCCGGGTTCCGCCGGCCGAGCGCCTCGTCCACCCGGTCCCTTATCTGGTCCATCACGTGTCGCACTTGTTCCGGCATGTACTGCCCGAGTTTGAACTTACCATAGGCCCAGATGAATGCGGCGACTGCGGCGAAGAGCGACAGAATAACCAGAAACGCGCGCGTCGCGGCGGACATGGCGTTTTTCTCGCCGTCATCCTTTTTATTCTTCGCCCCAGGCGCTCCAACCGTGAAACTGCCAACCCCGAGCGCGTCGCGGTCGCCAACACAGCTCGTGCCCGCGATCATGCGCTTGTTGCTGTTCGGGTACTGCTGCCCGACCAAAGCGGGGCACTTATCAAGCTCGATGTTCGGCATGCGGTCGCACTCGCCGAACTCCACCTGGCGCTCGGCGCCGTACTGGCACTCCACGTCGTACGCGCCGCACGCGCAGTTCGTTTCGGTTGTTTTCGTGCGCTCGTAGTCGTTGTCGTTGAGACAACAGCTGTCCCGTTTCCGCCGTTCCATGGTGTACTTCTTTCCCAAAATACACCCGTCGCTGTCACCCGGCACGGTGGGGTTCCAGATCTCGTAGTCGCCGGCCGTGTCGCACTTGGGGAACGTAAACGGCCTGTGATTGCAAAAATAAAGTGTCAGTCTTGTATGGGTAACAGTCGGAGGGATTTGGTGAAATGCAATACGTACGCGTTGTTCGAGTCCTTCAGGGACGCAAAGTCAATCGTGTACACCACGCCGTCGGGATCTCCGTCCCCCGAAACCTCCACCGAGTCCGTGCCGTGCACCAGGAACACTAAACCGTCGCCAACTGGGTCGACGCGGATGTTGTGCACGTTCATTTCCCGCGCCAACGGCAGGTCGGTCCATGTTTCGCCTTCGTCTTTCGAAAACTGAATCTTGTTCGCGGGGCCCAGGGAACTCATCTTCGCCGCCACGATCAACCCGCCTTTGTTGCCAAATTCGTAGATGTGCGGCCCTTGCAGGATTTCGTCCCAGGACGCGCCTGAATCGCGTGACAGGTACGTGTTCACCACACGCGGGTCGAAGGAAAGCGCGTTTGCCACGTTCCCAGTCGCGATGACAACCCCGGGGGCGTTCCGCTGCGAGTACACGCTCCCCAGCCGCGTTTCCCAGGTCCCGACGTCCCACGACGAAGCGCCGTGCAGGTGAAGCTGGCACACGCCGGCGCATACGATGGGCTTCCTGGTGGCGTCAACAGAAGGAGGCACCAGGGGTTGCCACGCCCCGCCGTTGTTGTAGCTTATCCGCGTTTGTATAAACTCCGCGGGGTCTCCGAGCGCGCCGCTCGCAACTTGGTTGGCGAAGTAAATCCCGGGAATGCCCTCCACGTTTGTAAAATCGACCGCTCCGCCCAGGTAAAGCGCGCGCCTCATGGAAAGCGAATACAGCTGGCCTGACTTGTCGGAACTATAAATATTGCCAATAGGCGCCGCCCTCGCGACTTCGTCTTCTTCGTCATGGTCCACGACGATGAAGTCAGGCCCTGAAACGTCGTCCCGGTAGTCGAAGATTGTGTACCCGTTGTCCGCCACGGAAACGGGAAAACACGCACGCGCGAAGTTCTTGCCGCCGTCGATTGATAGTTGTAACTCAACCTGCCCTCCAACAAACCCGTCTCGCTCGTCCTCTGATGCACCGTGAAACGCCTCGCAATCCGCGTTCTTCGCAACGTAAACGTCCTTTCCTAGGGTCTGGAACACGTTGCCGCACCGCATCAGGGTCTGGTGCGCGCTCGCGAACAAATCGGTTGAGTACACGAAGTGCACGTTGTAGTCCCAGTTGTACCCGGCCCTTTGTTTGAGGTGCTCCAGGTCTTCGTACACGGTGGCCATGATGCCCGGCTTGCCGTCAACCTGGTCAGGGGCCCAGTTGAAGTCCAAAAAAGACACCACGCGGTGCTGTGAGTTGTCCACCAGGTTCACCCAGCTCTTCCCAAAGTCGGGGGAGTAAAACAAGTCGTGCCCGCACGAGCCATCCGCGCTCGTCACGAAGTCGCGGTCGTCGCAGGATTTCCGGGTGACTCGCACCAACACCTGTTCCGGGTTGTGCGGGTTCATGTGGAACGAGCCCTCGATGTGCCCCCCCGCGATCGTGCTCGGGGATTTGAAACACTCCGCCCCCGTGTCTTCCAGCCCGCACGGCTGAATCCAAGTATCCCCCAGGTCTCTCGACGCCCAGTGGTATTTCGAAGTGCAGCGCTGGTACCCGCTCGCGTCTGCTTCGAGCTGACACCCTTGAAGAATCAAGTGCTCGCTTTGCACGTGCCCGGTGGCTGAGTCGGTTCGGGATGTTAAAACCCTGGCGACGTCCATGTCGCCGCCGGTGCCTTTCAGCTGCGGGTTCACCAAAACGAAAGAAGCGCCGTTCGTGTTCGACGCGTACACTTTGCCTTTCTCGGTGAGCACGAAAAGCTTGGTCTGTTTTTTTAGGGGGAAACGAGGTGGGTGATGAGGCATTTGGTCAGCACTGTACCGGTAGGGAACAGTTCGGGGCCGTGTGGTGCACTGTGTCACTTATACTGAATCGGTATACTGTGCCACTGGTACTACCCATGCTATCACTTCGTCAAGAGCATCAAAAGCGCGGAACTCGTGAAGCGAAAGATGATGTAAAAACGAGTGTTTTGTTTTCATCGAATCCTCGACGTACCTTGCCGCTTTGCGTGGTGATCCACTCCACTTCGTACGGATCCGTGCCGAGGCCGGTTTGCTGTGTTTTGGGTAAGACAAGGGTTGATTGGTGTGGTGGGTCAGCGCGTGACAAAAACAGTGTGCGCGCCGATCGTGCGCCCCACGACGTGGTGGTCTCTTCGAGAATCTGAGTGTCGTGGCGACGTTTCGCACGTGTTCTTTTTCCAACACGCACCGATGGCTGCAGCTTGGCGAACGTCTGAGAACTCGCGCATGCCGCGTCGGCGTGCCACACCGACGCGAGCGTGAGCACCGCGAAAAGCACGGCGGCACGGTTCATGGTGTGAATCATGGCGCCGCGTGATGTGACGCGGCGTCCCGCCCGACGCGTTCCAAAGAAGTGCAAAATTTTACCGACTCGTCGCGACTTTTTTCTTGTTTTTCGCACAAGGCGAGATCTGAACGACTGCGAACGCCTAAGGCCTCACAACCTCACGCGCGACCGCCTGGCACCGCCTGGCTCACGTTCCGCGTCGTCACCCCACCGCCCGTCAGCGGATCGGTAACGAAAGCACCGCTCGCGTGTTCACCGTCACACCACCGCGGATCTGTTTTCACTCCCGCTGTTCAAAGTCAAACACTTTCCAGTTCCATCGAAGCCAAAGGCGACGCAGAGACACACTCCTCTGGAACCATGTCAGATCAATCAGACGCGATGAAGCAGTTTAACGAGCTTCAGGTACGTGCCGAACCCACAGCGGAGAGGGAGGAACGATCGCGGGAGCCCTCTTTGGTTTGGACGAACCCGATCGGGACTTCCCAGATCTCCCGATTTCAAAGTGCCCACACGCGTTCTTTTCTTTTCACGTTTGCCTGACACAAACTTCTCAAAATCAAAAACAGAACAAGTTCGTGGAGACGACGCAGAAGGCGAAGCACTTGACGCAGACGATCATGCAGCGCGAGCAGGACATCCGGCGCAGCGCGCTGACTGGCACGGAGATGTCCGGCTTGCCTGAAGACGTGGGGTGTTACAAAGGCTTGGGCCGTTCCTTCGTCAAGGAGCCGATGGCGACAATCATGACGACGCTGGAAAACACGGTCAAGGCGGCGACCTCCGAGATCGAATCCGCGAAGCAGCAACGCGAGTACCTCCAAAAAACCCTCACGGAAACCGAGGCGAACATCAAGGAGCTGCTTCAGGGCAACGAAGCGCTGTCGCGTGAGCTGCTACAGAACGGGTACCGGTGAGAATAGGGGTGTGGCGTTTTGGGAAGAGAATTTGAGATGGATGGGTCACCGAGCTTTTTGGTGAAAAACATCTGTCTTTTCTTTTCAATTCAATTCTGTTAAATATATGTACAAGCAACGGCGTTGAAGCTGACTCAACTTTCTCTCTTGTCGATACCGCACGAAGTATTTCTGTGCGTATCGCTCTTATGACTCGCGTGATGATCTGATCAAAGCTTAATCATCTTACCTTACGCGGTGGCGAGGACGTACAATCCAACCAAAACCAGAGTTCCAACAAGAATCTCGGGTTCGTAGTGTTTCGGGTAAATCACCGGGAGCTTGTCCAGGTACCCGAACTTGGCGTTGAACGGGTGCAGCGCGGCGATGCCAATGGCGGAGACCACGGAGATCTGCAACGCGAGCATGGCGTCGTGCTCCATTAGCTTGTAGAGGGCGAAGCATAGGGAAAAAATGGGCACAGAAATGCCGCGCACCCAGAATCGGAGCATTTTCGTCGCGGGGACTTTGAAGAACTGCGTGGTCATCTTGTCAGGCGTGAGCAGCATTTGAGCGCCGTACACGCCGAAAATGACGCAAAAGGCGGTGACGTACTGCGTAGGGGAAACGAGACCCATCGTGAGGGAAGGAAGTGTGGGGACAGCGGGGGAGCGGTGTTAAATGAAGTGAATGCACCTCGCTATTTCTCCGCCAATTCAGGAGTTACGGTTAGTTTTCGCGCCTTTTCGAAGCACGTGACTGGTTGCCGGTGAGAAAAAAACAATTCACGAGGTGTGCCGTCAGCATGCTGACGCTGCATGTGCGTGTGCCGTGATTCAGCACTTGAAATGCCGTACACCCTCGTAGTCTGCACAATCCCCAAACCTGTTATTTAAACCGTTTTAAACCCTCATTTCAGGGCTCCAGGTGGGCAACCCAATCGGGTGCCTGCCAAATCCCTGGTCCATCCAATGCGGATGGCGCGGAAAAAACGCTACCGGGCGTGGTTTTGGGGTTATAACTCGTGGTGCCTTCTAAGGGAGCCTGCAGAAAAAAGATAGGGTTATTTTTAGCGATGAGTGAGAATTCGTCCTCACGATCGACGTGACGCATTTGCGCGTCATTATCACCGCACCTCCTCTTCGTTCAAGAAGAAAACCGGCACCATGCAGGCTGCCATGACCATGAACACCCTCGGCCTGGCCGGCGCCGCGCGCCCCAGCGCGCGCGTCTCCGCCAAGAAGGCTTCCGTCTTCGGCGCCCCCAAGGCCTTGGTTGGCAAATCCACGGTCTTCTCGGTCCGCAGGAGCGTCGCGCCTCACGGCGTGCGCGTCATGGCCGCGGCGGAGCCCATCATGGAACCCCTTTTCAAGGGTATCAAGGATGACCTCGCCGCGCGCGGGCCTCTGTACCTGGATGACTTGAAGCAAGGCATCTCCACCAAGTCCCTGGTACGTGATCCGCTACGAATAATCCGTTTGAATCTCGATTAACTCGAAAAGTCGCGTTCGCGATGGGTGGTTTTTGCCGCGTCGATCAAGACGCGCGCGCGTGTTTTTTTCCCCCGCGCCGCGAACAATCGGTCGATCGAGACGTAGCACCACGTTCCGTGTTTCACCGAGGCGCGAAGCCAAAGGACACCGCGACGCATCAGCCGCGGTCGTTAGCGTCACCGTCATTTTCAAACGTCGCGTGCCACGTGGAGTTTCTGGTCGTTTCCAAGAAAGACGGGAGTTTTTTTTTGGCGGACTCAATCTCCTCCAAGACCACACGCTGACCTTTGCTTCTTTTCTTTCGTCCCAACCCAGGCTTCGATTTTCTTCCTGTTCTTCGCCGCGCTGGCGCCCGCCATCGCGTTCGGCGCGGTGCTGACGTCGGCGACGGCCGGCATGCTCGGCGCGACTGAGGTGATTTTGGCCACCGCTATTGGTGGCGTGGCGTACTCCGTGCTTTGCGGGCAGCCCATGTCCATCCTGGCGAGCACCGGGTCCGTGGTGACGTACACCGCGATTCTTTACCAGACGTGCGTCGCGCAGGGTTTGCCTTTCTTCGGCACCTACGCCTGGACCGGCATCTGGACTGCTATCATCCTGATGTTCGTCGCGGTCACGTCATCCAGTAACTTGGTCAGATTCTTCACCAAGTTCACCGACGAAACCTTCGCCGCGCTCGTGGCGATCATCTTCTGCGTCGAGTCGTCGAAGAAGATCATCATGATGTTCTTCAACAGCAACATCAGCTCCACGCTGGCGATGGGGTCGTGCATGGTCGCCGTCGTGACCCTCGGCACCGCCTTGGCCATCTCCAACTTCAAGTCGTCGCCCTACGGCCCCGCCGGTATCCGCACCGCCATCGGCGACTTCGCCCCCACCATCGCCGTCGGCGCCGGTGTTGTCTTCGCGCAGTGGCTCGCCGCGAACTACGGCTTCGCGTTCGAGGCCCTGTCCCTGCCCGACTCCCTGGCGCCCACCGCGAACCGCCCGTGGATCGCCGACCTCGCCGCCGTGCCCAACAACATCAAGCTCATGACCATGGCCGCCGCGCCCGCGTGCGCGATTCTTCTGTACATGGACCAGAACATCACCACCCGTCTTGTGAACAACAGCGCCGGCCTCAAGAAGCCCGGGGCGTACCACCTTGACATGTTCTGGCTCTCCATCATCACCGGCCTCACCTCCATCTGCGGCCTGCCCTGGATCTGCGCCTCCACCGTGCACTCCATCACGCACGTCAAGTCGTTGACGGACACCACCAAGGACATGAACACCGGCCGCGATGTCGTCACCGGCGTGACCGAAACCCGCTGGACTTCCCTGATTCTCAACGGCCTCATCGGTTTGTCCATCGTCTCACTCAAGCCCGTGCTCGTGCAGATCCCCATGTGCGTGCTCTCCGGTTTGTTCTTCTACCTCGGCCTCGCCGCGATGCGCGGGAACGAGTTCCTGGAGCGCGTCAGCATGCTGATGATCACGGACCCCCAGGAGATGCCCAAAACCCACCCCCTGGTGGAAGGCGGCGTCGACCTCGGCGTCCTGAAGAAGTTCACCGTCATGCAAATCGTCTGCCTCGGCGTGATGTGGTGGGTCAAGGGCTCCCCCGCCGCGATGCTTTTCCCCATCCTCATCGCCGCGCTCGGCCCGGTGCGCATCATCGCCGGGAAGGCGGGCTGGTTCTCGCAGTCAGAGCTCAACCTGCTCGACGAGCAGGTGGAAACCGACCCCGGGTACGTCAAGGCGTAAGTCAGTTTGACTGACACGCGCAACTCTAAATTGAACGGTCGCGCGGTGGTCCGTGTCGGACGGGTTGGCGACGCGGCGGTGATTGCGGGTGGAGTGAGGCCACGGAGTATCAACAGATGAGAACACGGAACGCGCGACGCGAAGGTCACTTCATGACTCATTACGGACCGTCTTCGCGAACGAAAAACCATTCTTAATAGACCAACGTTCGTCGCCAAAGAAATTATCACCCTCGGCTGCTTCTTTCTCTTCTCCTGCAGTTGCAGTGCTCTTCCCCAAGAATCTCAGTCTCTTGAGTTTTCTCTCACTGCGCCACGTCGCGCTAGCCGGTCGCCCGGTGGCGATGTTGACGCCGGCGCGTTGCCCCGCGGTCGCTCCATGTCGAGCTTCGTGGGTCACTTTTCGACGCGTTCGGCGGAACGCTGGTCAGGCCCGCGCCGCTCGGCGGTCACCGGTGGCGGTCGCGGTACCTGTATCAATTCATAAAATGGACGAGGACGCGTCGGCACCCACCGTGATCAGAGCTCCACCCGGTTCGCGCATCTACTTCGCGTACGGCAGCAACGTCAACACCAAGACCTTCACCGGCACACGGGGCATCGTCCCTGCCGCGTCGTATCCCGTGGTTCTTCGCGGGTACCGTTTGGTGTTTAACGTCCCCGGCTTGCCGTTCGTGGAGCCCGCGTTCGCGTCGGTGATGAAAGTTTCTCGCGATGTTGATGCACAAAAAAAAGAAAACACGACGAACGAAGACGAGTTTGACGTGTACGAAAACGAAACCCACGGCGTGGCGTACGTCGTGACCGAGACGCAGTGGAAGGCCATCTTGCGAAGTGAGACGTCGTACGTGTGCGAAGACGTGGTGGGTGAGGTTTATACGAGTTATCAGTCAGAAAAAACTATGATTGAAGCCACGACGTTGACGTTCCCGGACGTCGACGTCGGCAGCGTGACGCTTTTGCCGTCGAGACGGTACTTGGACTTGCTAAAGGAAGGCGCTTCTGAGTGGACTTTGGATGCCGGATGGGTAAACTACTTGACAAGGAAGGTCCAAGCGTACGACAGCAATTTAACCCCGGGAAAAGCGGCGGGAGCGGCGGTGGCGGCGATGAGCTTTGCGCCGCTGGTACTTTCAGCGGCGCCGTTTGTAGCCGCGGCGGCGGCCGCAAAAGCGTTCGAAAAAACCGCAAACTCTTTTGATACCAACAGCACCGAAAACATTTCGGAAGAAATCGTGGAAGCCGCGGTGGCGGAGGGATTCCGAACGTTAGGCACCGTGACGTGGCGGGTGCATAACGTGTTGTGGGCGCCGTTGTTTGGCAGCGGGGGAAATAACGACGAGTAGAAACGTAGCGTGACGGAGTATTCCGGAGTAGTTGGTATGGTAGTAGTGGTGATTTTAGTAGGGTAGTCATAATTTCACAGAGTAGCTCGAATGATACGCAACTCACAAGTCACTCAACACCGGGCCACATCATTGCTGTATCGGGTCCTTCAGAAGAAACGTAGACAAAGCTCAGCGGCGTCCGCGACCGCGCCCGCCGCCTCGCGCTCCCCCGCCTCGTCCTCCGCCCCGCCCTCCGCCCCTTCCTCCCCCTCTACCTCCGCCTCTACCTCCGCTCGCCGACCGAACTTGCGGCTTAAATCCCGGGAACAGCGTCTCCACGCACTTCCGGTACGAGAAGTCCTCGGCGCTGCCGTCACTCCTTAGCACCATGTAGCACCGCGTGTCGTGCTCCGGGTGGTTGCGAATCTGGAACGTTTTCACGCCGCACCCGATCTTCTTCGTGGCGTCAGGGTGCGCCCTTTTCAGGCACTGCTCCACCACCGCAAACTCGTACTCGTTCATGTCCTGGTTCACGGTCATGTTGTTCAGAATCCAGGAGAAGTACTTGATCATGTCCTCCGGTGATGCGAACTCCTTGGGGCCGAGGGTGACCGGAACCCACTCCTTCTTTTCCTTCTTCGCATCAGGCGCGGCATCGACCGCCTCCTCGGCTTTGCGCTTCTCCCCAACCTCCGCGACAGGAACCTCCTCCTCGGGTTTCGTCTCGTCGTCAGCCATCGTGCGCGGGGGCGACTGTCGAAACACGCGGAAAGGCGCGCGGGACGAATGAACCCGCGCGTACGCACGCCCGCCGTTCTGGATTGCTCTCGGAGAAAAAACACGGCCGCCGCCAAAGAAAACAGAAAAAAAAACAAATCAGACCAAAGTTGATTGGTACGCGCTGCTTTTCATCGTGTCGTCTGGTTTCGATCGACAGTATTGATCGACGCAATTCGTCAAAAAAAAAAAGGCACTCCATGAAAACTCGATGCGTCCCAGGAAAAGTGTCTCCGACTCAGAAACGCTTATTCGCAGTTCCGTTCCCCTCTCCGAAACGGCACACCAGTCGGGGTCCTTCCCACTCCTCCGGGCACGGAGTCGGGTGAGCTTCGTGGCGCTTCGCCACACAAGCGGCTCCCGACTGCTCTTTTTCAGCTTACGTTTAATCATGGGCCTCGCGGACCCCCTCGGGGATGCGCTGACGAACTCCCTTGCGAACTTAATTCTGTCCCGTCAGAATCCGCCCAATGCGCGTTTGAGGTCAAGCACAGCAGGCACGTCGTCAATTCGAGACGAAGGGACGACACAAGAGAGAGATGCAATGTCCCCTGCAATGGCTTCTCAAAGCGCGAACGGAACTCGCGATACCGACGCAGAGTTGGTGGTGTCGCGAGCCACCAAAACGTTTCTAGATTTCGTGGATGGGGATGGAAACGAAGTGCGTGTCCCCAAATTCCAACGCGCGCGGAACGGACGTGGCGCTGATGAGAACAAACCGCCGCCCCTGTCAGACAAGCAGAGGATTGCACGGAGTAAATCGCGATCCGTGGAGCTGTGGAAAAAAATAAACCCCGGGTACGTCACCGGTATGCAACACCAATCCGAGTACGCAGGGTCCCTGGCGCTGACGCTCGAAAGGCTGGAACTCGCGAAGTACGGCGATAAAAAAGCATTCAAGCACCACCTCGCGAAAACAGACACGAGCGTTTACGTCGAAGCGGTGGCGAGGGAGCGGATAATTTCAAAAGCATTGGCGGCGGAGGCGGTGCGGGAGATGGATTTGGCGAACGCGGCGAAAGTGAGCTCGAAAGCGAACTCGGTGGCAGGGGACGCGCCGGCCGCGGCGCCGGCGGAACAAACGTGATGCGTTTTTTAGATTCGAAAGGCATCACTCTATTGGCCGTTTACTTTATCGCCGTTTCTATTGAAGCATTCTGTTAACAGTATCTTCTACGTCTCATTAGTGTACGACCGCGCGCGTCCGCTCATTCCAGTCGCCGCCTCTAACGGCGCATCGGAAGCGGCGCCGTGCTCGTCTCGCTTCGGCCCGGGTTCCAACCCAGAGTAGGTTCGGCGGGTCAGTAGGTACTGCGCGCCCGATTGGACGTCCGATATTTTCCCGCCCCCCGCGCGTCGCGCCACAGCGTCAACCGCCCGGACCGCCAGACGCATCTTCGCCTTTGTCCGGTGGCCGTCACCAAGCACGTCGTCATCCGAATCCGAATCCTCATCATCGTCATCATCGTCGTCGTCATCTTCCCCACCCCCCCGCGAACCCGACCTCACTTGGCCGTCGAGAAAGGAAAACTCAGGTCCAAGTTCGTTGTCCAAGTTCTGTACCTTCTCATCGCCCGAAGTCGGCGCCAGCAAGTGCTCGAACCCCAAACGCACCTCCCCGTCCCACACCGACCCGTGCGTAAACGCGACTTGCGCTTCCCACGGCGTGATCACTGGTTGTAAATAATCGCGGCCGTCGATAAGCGCGGCGTGTTCGCACGAAACCAACACGAAACTGTGATTGCAAAAGAGAAATGTCAGTCTTGAGTCTTGAGTATATGTAGTATACTTCCTTTTAATGACTAGTGTAGTCAAAGAGAGGCAGTAAACAGTGTGCCTGGATTTGGGAAAGGCCCAATACGTACCACTCAATCTCGGGAAAGTTCGCGAGCTTTTGCGGGTTGGGTTTCCCCGCGACCACGGTGTACGATTTCCGCCCGCTCTTCGCAATCAGGGTCCTTAGGTTTTTAATCGCAGTGAGGTACCCGGCGACACCCAGGGTTCCTGCCATGATACCGACCACGTTTGAGTTCCGAGCTTTCTCGATTAAAAAACGCCGGCGCTTAATCACGCGAGCGGTTTGTTCCGACCCCGCCGCTTCGGTTGTTAACTTGGAATCAATAGGCGTGACTTGCGCGATACCCAAACACCGCCCGTGGAGCACCGCGAGCGCCATGGTCAACGCGGGTGAGTCACCGGAACCGACCCACACGAACGCACACGACGCACGGCCGGAGGTCACGCCAGACGGGAGCGTGAAATATTGCCCACCCACGCGCTCGACTTCGGTTTTTGTATCCGCCACGTTTGGCGCGCAGGGCGTTTCTTTTTTCGTCCAAGAGTCATCGGCGACAGGCGCGGCGGCTTCCGAACCCGAACAGGTTTTATTTGTGGCACCACACGTGACGCATGTAGCCTCGTTCGCACTCCCCCCGCACCTGTCACTTGAGCACGCGCACGCGCCTCCGCATCGTCGGTGGGTGGTGACCATCGCTCGCTCGCGCGGAAGCACCTCGACGGGCGCCGACTCGGCGACGACAATCGGGCATGTGTTCGCGTCCGCGCTCGTTTCAGCCTCAATCCTCTCGCAAAGCTCCTCGACTTGATGCGTGTGTTCCTGGTCCACCAGGACGATAAGCGCCTGGCATCGCGTTTCGTCATCGCTCGCCGTATCTGGTGCGGCGAGTGCCGCGGCGTGCGCTTGAATCGCGGCGGCGCACGCCGCGACGTCGATGTCCACTTTGTTGAACACGAATCTGGCGGGCAACCGCGCGACGGGGGACATGCACGCCCTGCCGAAGTGCACGATACAATCCGCGTTGTGGTGCGCTGCGGCGACTTCGTCCACGCAGCACGACCCGAATGTCGTGTCCGCGAGCACGAACACGCGCGTCGGCACTCCTTCCACGCAATCGGGACCGGAGTTGCACACACGCTCCAAGGCCGCCGCCACCGCCACCGCGTCTCCCAGGAGTTCGTCCGGCATCTGCAGAGCTACGCGTTTGTACCCACCGGCGTTGACCCACCCAACGGTCGCGGCTAGTTCGTACGCCGACTCAAGGCGCGCGCTGTCGGTCATGGACGACATCGAAGGCGACGCCGCGAGACGCGAAGTGCCGAAACCGAGGGAAGGATGCATTTGTTTTGCCGGGTGAATTTTGTGACTGTTTGGGCATCTTGCGTCTTGCGAGTTGCGAAAGCTATACGGACACCATATGGGTTGATTGTCCGCGTGGAAGTACACCGTAAGAGCTCCCAAGGTATTACCAGTCTTGGAGTGAAAGGTATCGTACAATAATGTATGCATATGTTACAAGTAAATAATGCCAGTCACACGCGTCTCTTGTATTTTTGTACAAGCGCGCTGCGACGACATACCAGGATTATTCAGTCGGCATGATTGCAAACGGGGTGCATGATTCAACCGCCGACGTTCAGGTCACTCAGGTCCTGACTCGGGAATGACTCAGGTCACTCAGGAGTGTCGTTCAATCTAATTATTCCGCCTCGACGTCCGTAAATTTCACTTCCGTTTCCGGCAAAGCACGCCCACGTTCCCAACCTCGCGTTGCGGTCCGATCGCGTCCAGCATCGGGACGTACATCAGAAACGTGGCGAGCAGCGAAAACACCATGGACAGCATGACGATCAAGCCGAACTTGTTGAAGAACGTTATTTGCGCGAAGAACAGAATCACGGCGGATACGAGGGTGGTGAACGCCGCGGAGATTATCGGGAACCCGAGGGCGGCGACGGCTTCTTTGGTGCGCGCTTCCCGGGTGTTGGATTCATCGTCGTCGTTCTCAGCGTCGACGCTCTTCTCCGCGTGTTCGTTGTACGCCACACCTAAGTGAATGACGAAATCCACGGAGAGGCCGATTCGAATGGAGAAGCAAATGACCTCCAGGAACCCTAACGTCCACCCGATGGCCACGACCGTGGCGGTGACGGCGCCTAGAATCGTCAGAATCGCGACCAGGGAATACAGCGTGATGACCACGTTGCCAGTACCCAACAACACCACGAACCCGCAAAGCAACAGCGTCACGAACGCCGCGGTGTACGCCCCGATCTCCATCTGCTCAACAGTGTCCATCCAGTGCCACGCCTTGCCGGCGTGGAACCCGTTTCGCAGCCCAACCGGCGCCGTCGCGAGCGCGGCGGTCATGTACGCGTCCCACTTGTCGTAGTCTTTTCTTAAAACGTCAATGGGCGAGGTCCATGAGATGTTACTTGCGAAGGACAGCTGCATGAAGAACAACCTTATGTCGTCGTCGGAGTCAGTGCCGGTGGGTTGGTAGAACATGCGCAGCGGCGACTCGGCGTCGCTGCCAAACTGCTCGGCGTTTAATTCCGCGAAGTGCTTCATGCACTTTATCGACTTGGTCACAACAACGGGAAACCCGGCTTCGCCGCACGCCGAGGTGAAGGCGTCCAGCAACGGCGTGTTGTTGTCGCAGGTCATCAGGTCTTGCCCGGCGCACGCGGTTTGCCGTGAATATTGACCATTCATCCATTCCTTGAAGTACGTAGGAAAGCAGCTTGAGCTTTCCGTCATTAACAAATCGGTGTCTTCGCAAAATTTCACGAGCCACACCTGCGCCTCCACGCTACTCGGATCAAAGCTCGGATCCAGCTTCAGGTCGGGCAATTTTTTCGGGTTCAGGTGGTTGAACACGGGCTGTTTGGGAAAAAAAAGACGTCAGTCTTTCGTGATGTGTATGCGGGGATGGGAAGGGTATAGTAGTGTGACCTCTGGTAAATTGACACCGTACCGTGTCTGTTTACCACAGTACTGGTAAACGTTACTGGTCATACAGCGTCACGTCCATCAGTGTCCGTAAACAGTCGGGGGGATTTGGAGTTGGGAATCACGTACCTCGTCGTACGGCACGGAACCGAAGTTCAAAGAAACCCGAAGTTGCCCTTCGCTGGAATCCATGAACCCGTTTTTCTTAAGCACGCCGTAAATCTCAAGCGGGTGGTCCTCGCCTGTTGTGAACGAAAAGGGTCAGTCGCGAGTCGGCGAGTGTGGGTGTACTTCGTAATGTGTATCAGGGATTGGGTATAGTAGTGGTGTGACTTTCCGACTGTACTCCATAAAGAGCAGGTAACAGTGCACTTGTGATGTATGTAGTAACTTCCTTTTAATGACGGCCGTGTACTCACGTAGGGGCAGTAAACAGTGTGCCTGGATTTGGGAAAGGCCCAACACGTACCTAGCAACAAAACGTCGTTGTTCTTCGGGGTTTCCAGTTTCGTGGCGCCCCACAGCGCGGTGGCACCCAGCCCGAGTGTGCAAATCAGCAAAGGCCACCTTAAGTTGTGCAGAAACGGGTACAGCTTTTCCCGGCAGAACACTTCGGGGGGCGAGCCGGAAGAGTTTGTTACTTTTGTTTCACCCTCCAGGTCGTGTTTGCTTTGAACTTTTGAGGTCACGTCGCCAGGTCCAAGGTTGCTTTGTCCTTTACTTGTCGCGTCGCCCCTACCGCCGCGTCGTTCCTTTATCCAGGCGAAGACGTCGAAACAAAAACTCGCCTTTTCCCGGGAACGCATGAGCTCGTGCTGGAACGCGACGCAGCTGGCGAAGATTGTTATGTTGTAAATGTAGTCGAACACAATCAGCGAGGCCATGAATATGGAAAACACTCTGATCGGCGCGATCGGCGTGATCGCCGACGCCAGAAACGCCGCCGTGGTGGTGAGCGAGGTTAAAAACATAGCCCAAGTCGCTTCCCAGTACGCGTGAGACGCAACCTCCGTGGCGGATGCGTTGGGGGAAAGCTTGGCGTACGCGCTTTGCCACTTGTCGAAGAAAACAAAGCAATCATCCGCGCCGACGCCGATCAAAACGAACAAACCTGCGAGTGTAACAAAAAAGTGTCAGTCTCAGTCGGCGAATGTGGGTTTGTAACAGTTGCGAGTACGCCAGTAAACGTTACCAGTAGTGCAGTCGACCAGGAGCAGTAAACAGTGCACTTGTGATATATTTGTAAGCATTACCAGTACTGGTAATGTTGTTACTAGTGCTGGCAATGCTACATACATCACAAGTAGTGCACTCAAAGAGGGGCGGTAAACAGTCGGCGGGAATCCGTGAAACGCAAACGCACCGATGAAGTTCAAAAAGGGAAAAAACTTGATTTGGAAAACCGTGGTGGTCAGGAACACGGCGCTGGGAAATGCGAGGAGCACTTGTAACATCCCACCGAAGGTTAACAACAGCGAGCCGGTGTGCGCCCAGAGCAGCACCAGGACGATGAAAATCGCCGCACTCGCCATGAACATATCGGAGTTCAACGCCGTGTCCACCGTCGTGTCTTTCAACGCGCTGTCTTTGCTGTCGTAGGAAGACGAGAAGAGGGACTGCGATTGTAAAAGAAAAGTGTCAGTCTTTCGGGCCATGTTAATAACTTGTATGAGCAAACATTGCACTTGTGATGTATTTGTAAGAGTTGCCAGTACTGGTAAATGTTACCAGTAGTGCACTCAAACAGTCAAAGAGGGGCAGTAAACAGTGTCGGGATTTGGGAAAGGGAATACGTACCGACTTTACACTTTTTTTAAGCGACCCCTTCGTTTCCAACCCAACCAGCCAGTCAATCACCCCACCGCTTTCCATTGGGAACTCCACAAGCGTCGAGGTTAACAAAGGCGAATGTTCGGGTGACAAACCGAACCCGGCGTTTACGTACGCGGGGTCGAACCCGGTTTTGGTACAAGAATCGGGAAGGCCGTCGGCGCCGTCCGCGCGATAGGTCTCGGCGCACGCCGCGAGCGCGCCCCGAATTTGTTCAAGTTGAGCGGAAAGACCTATTGTTAACACCCAGGACTCGCAGCTCGTCACGGAAAGGTTGGCCATCAACACTCTGTTTATTGATACGGGGGGGAAGCACCGGTTGGAGGTGGTGTCGCCGTTCGCGAAGTAGGTACTGGCGAGGCCGGCGTCGGCGGATGGCGAGGCGCCGGCGCACGGCTTCGGCGATTGCGCACAGTACTCGGAGTACCCGTTGAGTTGCATCACTGCGTCTTCAACTTTGCACATCTCATGTAAGGACGCAGTGGTGAGCAAATCAGTGGACCCGGAAAAGATCGCCATGAACGAGCTCTGGCGGTACTCGTCGTGAAAGGAACGCGACTCGGACCACCCGACGGTGTCGCAATTGTCATCAGCGTTATCCCCCGAACAGTACGGCTAAAACGGATCCGCGCAGTTTTCGAGGTACGGGTTGAGCGTGCCGCCGTTGTTGTTCTGAAGAAGCGCACGCGACTTCGCTGCGCTGCTTCGGAAACGATGAGACAAAGATGATTGGTCATCCGAGATTTCGCGAGCCTCGTCCGTCAGCAGACTCCGCGCGCTTCGTCGGCTACGTCCAGCATCGGTGTTCTCGCCTTCCCCCATCGCCAGCGGCGTGCCTTCCCCCAACGTGAACTGCCCGGTTTCCCACACGATGACGGACATTTGCCGGTCCGCGAGTTCCGTGCCTCGGGTTTCCCACCCCTCCGTGTCTATTGACAGCCCACCAACGGCGAGGCCGAGGGCGCCGATTACCAACCCAAAGCAAAGCGTCACGCTGAAGGAAACACACGGGCGCTCGGTGATCGCGATGATCACCGAGGCCTTGACGCCGGTGTGGCGGCCCACGGTGCGGGTCATGTTCAGGCACGTTTCGGAAGCGACACGCACCGCCGGAGCGCAGGGGGTTGTGTGGTCCAAGGGTCCAAGGGGCACATGTCATCCAAACATGTGAAAAAGAATAACGCGACGATTTCCACGTCGATGGCGTTTTTTTAAGGGGTGAACGAGGGGTTGTCACGTTTTCGAAGCACCGAATTAGACATTTGATCACCCACAACTCTCTTACTAGTACAGCCAGTTCCAACCGCTCGACGTCGCACGCATTCTGAGTTTTCTCTTTGCCCGCGGCGTGTCAGTTTCTAAAGACTCTTTGGAACTAGCGTCTCGATTACAACCGGCGAAATCTATCTTTATTCGTCTCACCACACTCCCTCTTGTTTTTTCCGTCACACGCGCGCGTCGCCTCGACTTCTGACGCTCTCGGTTCGACTCTCTTTTCGCGGAACTCGACGAAAATATTTTTTTTATACAATTCGCGCCCACACGCACTCCCGTGTCTCCGCGTCGTCGTCGCTCGCCTCCGTGAGGATTTTCCAAACGTCCTGCGGGGGATTTAACTCGAGCTTGTCCGCGCGGTCCCATCGCTCCAGCCGTGTCAAGCCAAGCGCGGGCCCGAATTTCTGTGTGTTGATATCGAAAATGAGGATTGGTCAGGTCGGGATCTGGGGATAAAAGAAAGGAAGAGTGCCGATTCTCTCGGAAGACGCGACGGGATGCATCTGAGGGGTGGTCACACGCATCGCGCCGGTACCGAACGTGACGCACCGATGTCATATCGAACAATTTCAGAATGTTCAGGTACGCCTCCGTGGTGTTGTTTTCAGGTTTGGTGTCTGCAGAAGGGTCGGGCGGGGGTCAGCGATTCGACTACGTTACGTCATTTTGTTTCGAGAGATTTTGGTAATTGCCGGAAGCCATGGCCACAAGGGTGTCGGGTCACGATACGCACCGACGATTTTGCTCGTCTGCGTCTTAGAAATAATCTTCCCTCGAGTAGCGGTGACGCGTCCGCGCTTCGTGGCCTGGAACGCATCGGTGACCTTCGCGGGGGCCATGGTTGCCGAGTCTCTGCGCTTCCGGGAATGCGGGATTGGAATCTGCCGAGTCGCTGAAGCCAATTTCCAAAAATAAAAATAAACAGATGTGCGTCGTTTCAACTGGGTTTTTTCAGCGACTCGTTCGACCCTGTTTACTCGCGTTCATAGGTGGGCGTTCATCGCAACGCACGGCAGAAGTTCCCATGTTCGGGAAAAGCTTGTTGAGGAGTCTAAACACGGTACCGGGTACGCCCCGATAAACGAACACGTTTGAATCGGACTACCGGTTGCTCAATTCAACTCGTGCTAAACTCAACTCTACTCAACTCTATCATACTCAACTCGTATCAACTCAACTCAACTCTCTCTTACTCTACTCTACTCTACTCTATTTTTACCATTTTTACACACACGCGCGGTCGTCGCGCGTGAAAAAGTTCTTCGTCGTCCCTTCCCTTTTATTTCGCTTTTTTCGCCGAGACAGTGGCGAGGATCTTCGCGAGCGTTTCGTTTTGCGACCGGAACTGCTTTTCCAGCGCGGTGACCCCGTTACCGATCTCCGCGGTTTCGCGTACCGAGTCCATCTGTTCGAACGTTTCGTCGTCGTCGCGGGATGGTTTTTTCTTTTTCGCGAACTTCGCCTCCCCGGATTCGACGAGTCGCGTGATGAAGGACATGCCGGCCACCACGCCTATTATGGTACCGGCGACGGCTAAAGACCAGATGGCGATGATGATGTCCATGATCTTGCCCCCCGTGGTGTCCGGTTGCACGTCCGTCAGGGGCGTGGGAAGGCCGCACAGCATCGAGGTGACGTAGTAGAAACCTGCCAGGATGAGTGTTGAATAGATTGTCAGCAACGCCAAGGCGAGTCTTGAGCAGATTGACAGCGACAGGCACTTTGCCCTCGAAATGGAAAGGGTAGGTAGAACAGGGCTACTTTACCGTCAACAATCGGCCACCCCTCCACTTCCGCCAAGAGTGCGCCGAAGAGAAACGAAACGACGACGACCGCGGCTGGGATGAGGACGAACACGAAGCTCAGAAACGCGCCGAGCTGACGTGTGACTTCCCAATTCGCATCGCCTTCGTCGGAGGGCGACTTCGCGGTCGTATCCGCGGCGGCCGGGGCGTACGCCTTGCGTCTGAAAAAGGAGTTTGTGGCGACAGTTTATGCGCGGAAAGTTGTGAAGAGTACGGTCAGTTACGTTTAGTCAACGTCCAGGAGCGGGAAACTTTTCGTCTTGCACCGCTTAAAGGTCGTTTACTCGTCCGCGTTTTCGCACGCGCGCGTACGCCTTCTCCGCCGCACCCCAGGTAGAGGCCCCTCGTCGTCATCGCTGACTTGCAGCGGCTTGCCGTTGTTCCTAACCGCGTGGCACGACTCCGGACTCCCATCCCAGCGAACGTGGAGTGTTTCCACGCACGCTGCCAGTGTGGTGTGACTGGTCGTTTGCAATGCACGAAAAAAAAAGAATCTCAAACGATTTCTGTGCGACTCCCGACTCCCGAGACGGGGAGATGACGTGGGCGTGAACGCACCATCGTGGAGTTCACGGCGTTCTTGTCAGGCATAAAAAGCACGCGCGCGGGTGACACCTTCGCTACACCTTCGCACGCGCTGCGCGATTGTGTGTTGAATGTTGAATGTGCTCGCGAAAATGAAATTAATAGCTCTCTCCCAGTTTCTTGGAGAGCCCCGAAGACCTCGCCCCCCCCGTCGTCGTCACTTCCCAGGCGCGCGCCCCGTCGCCGCTGCTCGTCGACTTGGCCTGCGCATCTTGTGTCGCCGTGTCGATCGTTTGGAGGGAGTCATGGCTTCGCGACCCAACGACGCGACTCCCCTTCTGGATGAGACCCCCATCTCGAATCCAGGTGTAACACCTACGCCCCGGCAAGCGATTCGCAGATTCGCCCGCGTCGCCGCGGTGGGTTTGTTCCTGTGTGTAGGCGCCCTCGCCGCAACGGTGGCGCAGCAGAGCTTGGCGTCCGGAGTAGGTTCCGGAGTAGGTTTCCTCGAAGAGTCGCGTCTGGGCGGCGCACAGTGCGACGGCACGTGCCCCGCCGTTGCGAAACGGGACTGGCACAAAGTTGGAAACCGGGGGTCCGCGCACGTCCTGATCTTGGGAGACAGCACGGACAAGCTGTGGCATCAGAGTTTCTGCAACGAGTTGCTCACCGAGGAACAGCAGTGCGTCGCGCCTGCGGAGTGCGTCTCCCCGACCCCGTCGTTCCTGCCGAACAACATGCAGCCGTTCGTGTGCCGTGACGGGGACGACCGGTGCGCCGCGCGCACTTGTTACGAAACCCCGAGTTTGTCGTGTTGGAAAAAAGAAGAACACCGCGCCGCGGCGGCGTGCAAAGCGCCTGTTTCTGAGGGCCCGAGCCTCGGTTTCGTGCACCTGTTCGGCGCGAACCCGGACTACACACAGGACATGAAAGCCATTCACAACCAGTACGCGGTGAAGGGTTTGCCCGTGAAAACTGCAGACCGGGTACGGGTGGCGGTGGCTTCCTTCGACAAATTCACCGACCACAAAAGACCGGTGGTGGTGGTGATTGACGTGTCCCTGTGGTGGTCCGGGGCGAAGCTGGGGTGGTGGAAGAGCTGGGAGAGTAAGCTCGGGAGCAAGCCGAAGTTTGATTCCTACTTAGCGGAGTACAAACGAGACATGACGGCTTTGATGACGACGGTTGACGAGGAAATGAAAAGCACGGAGCGGCCGTACATGTTGGTCGGGAGGAACACGCACAACCGAGGGTTCACGAACCACAGCGTGGAGTTCATGTTCCACACCGCGATGGGCGAGGTGGTGAAACAGGTGTTCGAAAAGGGTGGGCACCACTTTTACGACTGGGCGAAGGTATCAGACTCGTTACAAAAGAAGGGCAAGTGGGCCATGGTAGACGCGATGCACCCGAGTCCGAGCGCGAACTCGGCGCAAGCGGTGGAGTTCATGTCGTGGACGCAAACGGAACTAGGAACGAAGTTTCATGTCAGTCTTGAGGCGCAAGACAAGGCGCTCGCGTTGAAAGAAGCGGCACGCGTTGAAACGCAAAAGAGAGAGGAAGCCGTGGCTCGACGGCGCCGGCAAGAGGCGAAGGCGACGGCGGAGAAAGATGCGCAGAAACGCAAGGACGACGCCGAGTGGGAAGCCGCGGAGGAGGCGCGGCGGCAAAGCACGGCGAGGAAAACAGTGGCGAGGGAGGCGGAGGAGAAGATAAAGCTTGAACAGGCGCAGGAGGAAGCCATGGACACGCTGGCGAACATCAGGGGGACGATGCGGGGGAACATCGCGAACATCGTGGGGGAGTCGGAACGAGCGGCGGCGGCGGCGTATTGAGGGGGCTTATTCTTGCAAAACACCTACCATACTTGGCTAATGTACTATGCACAATGTACATAGCACCCTACTTCCTAACCCTAACCCACACTACCTATTTACAACAACCCAATCTACTCTCGGCTGCCGCGTACGCTTTCGCCGCGGCGTCGGTCGATGGAATCCCTCACCGCGGCGTGCGCTCGTTCGGTTGATGCCTCCGTTTCCAGCGCAAATGTTTTCGCGTCAATTCGTTCCAGCCAACTTTGGATTGATAAACAAAGGGTGATGTGGGTTAGGAAGGCTGGGATTTGATGCGCGCACGCTCGGGGTAACGAATACCTCAAACCGTACTCGGGGTCAACCTCCCTCCGCACGCGCGCGTCCAGCACGCCCGCCACGAGTAACCGCACCACGTGCCCACGCCATTGTTTCCGCAGCTCGTACCGCATCCCAATAGCGCCCGCGCACACGGTGAACACCCGGATCACGTCCCACGGGAGTTCCGGGCAAAACCGCGATATGGTACACCGCGTCAAGAGGCCCAGCCAGTTTATGCAATCCGCCGCGAGCTCGAAGTTCACGACGTACGTTTCCAGGGCGTGCTGCGTGCAGGCCAGGGAAACGAAACTAACGATCGCGAGCAACTCCCGGAAGTCAAGCCACGGCGCCCACGGGAACAGCACCATCACTTCGGGGTGGCGTATTTTGTTAACCAGCGAGGACGCACACCCGAACACGTTCGAGATGTTGTGCGCCCATAACGTTTTTTCGATGAGATGACCACGGTACGCCCGGTCCCGGGCGGTCGGGGGACCGGGCGAGCGCATCCACGCACTTTGGGCGACGCCACCGCCACCGACACCGACGACGTATCCTGGAACGTTCCCCAGGCGTGCGTCGAGGCCACGGCGTGGCCGGGTCTGTCGTTAGGCCGAGGCGGGTTGCAGACAAGAGGAGACGTGTGACTCGTTGTTCCTTTCTAAAAAATCTTTCTGGAAGTCGTCGAAGTTTCTTTTTTTTTCTTTTCTAAGTTCGAACGTTTCCAATTTGTCGCCACTTCAGCGCGCGTATCTCCCACGTGACCAATTACCCCCACGCGAAATTTAAGCTACGGGGTCCTCTTACCAAGGTCTCCACCTGTGCGAAGTTTCGCGTGGGGGTAATGGGTCACGGGGGAGATACCAAATGGAACCAAGGCGGGAGCGACGAGCGCGACGACGACGAGTGACCGATCTGTACGTGATTACAATCTAAAAACAACAGGAACTGCAAAAAGAATCCTTCACAAGATTCGAAGCACGCGCGTTTTCACGCAAGCTGGTTTAGCTCTGGTTTACGCTTTATGTATCCATGCTTCTCGAGCTCGTGGGGCACGTCCTCGCACAAATACCTCGTTCGGTTTTCGAACGCGTTCGCGCCGCCAAGGAGAACGGCCCAATAGTCGCGACCCGTGTGGCCAGAAGTCAAACACGGACTCAAGGAGTTCCAGACCATCCGCCCGACCGTAGCATCCGTGAAAACCGCGTCATACCAGTCGTGCGGCCGTTCCTTGTCGCCGCGCAGATGGTCCTTGCCCCCGTTTTGCCACACGGAGTCCGCTTCTCGCGCCAGCGAAGGCCTCGTCGTACCGTTGTCGTACTCGGCGAGGCTGCAAACGTTGTGTTGGCAGGCTTTGAAAAAATCCTCGCACAGCACCTTGACGTAGCTGAGCAGAACTTGGTATCGGTTGAAGACCGAAAGCGTGTCCCACGACTCCTTGTGCCGCGGGTCCCTGTATTTGTCCGAACCGGGCGGCGCGAAGAGTCCTTCGTTTAGTCTCTTGTCTGTTCCGGGGTCTTTTTCAGCCTCGAACTCCTTCTTCAGCGCGTCCAACGGCGCGCTCCACAGCGTATCGTCCATCACCACGCGCTTACGTTCTTTTGAAACCGTCGAGATGTGCACTGCAGCCTTCACTGCGTTCAACCCGAAGGTTACGCCAACAGGTACGGGGTCAAAGGGCACCTGTGGAGCGTCTCGTTTGGGGACAAACACCTCGGGGGGCGGTAACGTTGGCACCTCGAGTGACGGTGGGAGTTTAGTGGTGGCCCCGGTTGGAGGTTTGAAATAGTCGGGTTCTCCTCTTCCCACTCCGCGCTGGTTCACATCGCCCTCGGTCCCGCTCGCGGCGTCACTCGTGCGCGCCAACTCGACGAGTTCGTGCTTCTCGGCCACGTCGTCGAAAGACACGTGTCTCTCCTTCAGCAAAAGCTTCAGTTCTCCAACCGAAAGCGACGCGTAGTCGAAGTCGTCGGGGAACAAGGCGAAACGCAAGATGTGCAGGGCTACATCTCGCGGCAGGGTCTCGAGCGTGGCCATGTCGGGGTCGGTAGTTACGGGTGAGCAGTGGTGGTGAGGTGCGGATAGCTGTGCAAAGAGTTGTGCAAAGAGTTGTGCAGTAAGTCGTTGCTTTTCTCTTGGATTTTTGCAATCATGTTTATTACACCTTTTTCTAATGCACAACTGAAGCAAAATCTCTCGCCCCTCTCGCTCGCACAAACACTCCCAACCGGCCGTCACGCTACGCCCCTGGTCACGCTCGCTTTCTTTTCCATCCTCCCCAACTCCGCGACTCGAGAAAAGAGAACCCAAGAGTTAGCACGCGGGCCAGAAGAGTGGGTGTGCATTTGTTGCCGGCGTCGTGCAGGGCTTATTGGAATCCGACATGACAGAGGCGTCAAGCCGCATGTTTTGGTTGGTCGTGATGGCGGAGATATTCCAGCTACTTCTTAAATCCTGGTTGAACAACAAAGCGCCTTGGAACATCGAACTCATACTGGGCCCACCGCTCAACCTGTTCCCCCAGTTGAGGGGAGAGTTGAATGCCTTCGCATTGAGGAACATGCCGAACATGTTGGTGACGGCGGAGACATCCCAGAGGGACAAGGTCTGGTTGAACGCAAGGGCGTTGGAGAACATGTGATGCATGTCTGTAACCTTGGAGACATCCCAATTGTTGAGGGGCTGGTTGAACGAATTAGCGCGTTCGAACACCCACCTTGCGTTGATCAGCGCCGACACGTCCCAGTCACCCAGCGGTTGGTTAAATGCTTCTGCCATAAAAAACATGTGTTCCATGTCCGTGATCGAGCTCACATTCCAACCCGAGATGTCCTGGTTGAACACCTTGGCCTGCATAAACATCCTGTAAAACGTGGTGGTCGCGCTCACGTCCCACGCGGAGATGTCGACGTTGAAGCTCCCGAAGCCATCGAAAAGATTTGCCATGCGGGTCACGAGCGCGGTGTTCCAGTGCGCCATCTCGTTGCAGCGCGCGACCCCACACGCGAGGGTGTCGTTGTTCGCGCAGTTAGCCTGCGATCCCCCGGCGGTACCCGCCGCGCAGCACGCCACACCGGTGGCATCCAGGGCCAAACAGGCGTCCACCGCGGTCTTGAGCGCCGTGCGGTTCGTGAAAGGAGGAGACACGCAGGCGCTGCTGTCCCCGTTGGTCATGTAGCCGGCGACGCAGGAAGCGACCGCGCATTGGGCGCTGTACGAAGCGGCATTCGCTACGACGCATGCAGTACACGCGCTGCCAGCTCCATTCGGTTTGAAGCCGGCGCCGCAAGAAGCGACCGTGCATTCGGCGCTGTAGGTAACGGCGTTCGCTACGACGCATGCAGTACACGCGCTGCCAGCTCTATTAGGTTTGAAGCCGGCGCCGCAGGAAGCGATAGTGCATGCGGATCCGTAAGTAGCAAGGTTGGCTACAGTGGCGCATGCAGTACACGCGCTGCCAGCTCCATTCGGTTTGAAGCCAGCGTCGCAGGAAGCGACCGTGCATGCGGAGCCGTAAGTAGCAAGGTTGGCTACAGTGGCGCATGCAGTACACGCGCTGTTGTCTCCGTTGGGTTCATAGCCGGCGTCGCAGGCATCGACCGTACAATTCGCGCTGTACGAAGCGGAGTGAGCTACGGCGCAAGCCTCGCAGGCTGTGCCGTTTGCGGTGGTCTTGAGCCCTGCGTCGCAGGTGGCGCACTTGGCGGCAGCGCTCGTGCATGCAGCTCCGCAGGCGGCGACGCCGCCCGCGCAGGTGCACACGGGTACGGGGGTCAATCTTGATGCCGAAGACGACGCCGACGCCGAGGCCGAGCTCGAGGCCTAGCACGGCGCCGAGGCCTAGCACGACGACGCCGAGCACAGAAACGAGATAGATGTACACCGGGGTGGCGTTCTTGACCTTGATGAGGTTCTCCAGGGCGGCCACCTTGACCTTGATGGGTGGGTTGGTGAGTGGAAGTACATCCGCGTCGTTCATGGGGGCCACGGTGGTCATGGATGGTCGTGCGTCGTCTGCGAGGGTGAGGAGCGGAGAGAGGGAGAAAGATGAGATTTTCAGGCGTTACGTTAAAATTTGGGGAGGGGAGAAACGGATAACGGGCGCGGCGGATCATCTTGCGTTCTGCGACACAAACAGTTTTTCTCGGAACAGGCTCTGCCAGCCAGGGCAGGGCGGGGCGGGGCGAGTGTCTTCTCGGTACAAGAGCGCGTGCGGCGTGACTCGACCGCTCGAGTCAGCGCCTTGCGCCTTGGACGCGCTAGACTGTAAGGGTGTTCGGTCGCGCGTGAGTTGTGCCGCGGCGTTCTGCTGCGGAAAATGTGTCGGTCGAACACAAGGTCGAACGGAATGCGTTCGCACTTTTCACGCGTTTCACACTTCACGGTTAGCGGTCAGGTTCATTCGGTACGCACCAGAGTTTGACGCGAGACGTTCACTGGGCGTGGCGTGGAAAGGGTCGGGCTTAGGATATTGAAGAGGGCTTCCCGTCTTAGAGGCGAGCGCTCGTCCAACTGTGGCGAGGTGTCTCGAAACTTGTAAACTTGTTTCGACACGGTCGACGGTTGAAAGGGTAAAATGGGGTATCAGACTGGCAATTTTTTGGTTTGAGTTCCCGCATCCTTCTTTCTTTTTCAACACCCTCGCTGTGGATTGTTCTCATTCGCCTCCTCGGACGGGCCATTGCTCTCCGCGCGGCGAGCCAACTGCGCGACAGCGCGTGCTCGTTGGTGTGCACGCGAGCGCCATGCGTGTCTCACGGGGTGTCTCGCGCGTTTTCGTCTCGGTGGTCACAGGGTTGCTGCTCGGCGCGTCCACCGCGACCGCGATCGAGGTGGTGGGAAGGGAGGTTTCCAGGTATCAGTGGTCGCTCGCGGAACGGCAAGGCGCGTTGGAAGGCACGGCAGGCGCGTTAGGTGCTTCGTCCGTTTCTTTCCTGGCCGTTGACATCACGCTTCACGTCGAGACGCTCGATTCGCACTTCACGGACAAGCTTCGCAACGCGGTGGCGTTCGCGGCTGGGTCGGGTTCGGCTGGGCCCGACGATGAGGAGGGTGAAACCCGCCCGGAAGACGTGCGCCTCGCGATGACGTTCCCCGTGATCGGCTTTTTGGCGTTCGAAACCTCGGATTCACGCAAAATAGACCTCGACGCGGTCAAAGTGACGGTCGCCACGACTCTGGGCGCGCGCCTTGATACGGTGAGCGCGCGCATTTTTTCCATCGACGGCCGGTTAGCGGAGGCGTACGCCGCGATGGGCGCCGGGGCGAGCGCCAACGCCGGCGCGGCTGCGTCTCTCGGGCAGATCGAGGGCGTGGATAACATCGAGGTGGTGGATGGATTTGTGGACACCGAGGACGTGGAGTCCGTGGACGCCGCGCTTACTCCGTTCAAGCCCATACGGTTCGACCTTACCAGGGTTGAGTACACAATCGTCGTCGAGGAAGGCGAGGCAGGTACGCATGACGGCGTGGACCAAAACGGGGCGGCGCACGACATAAACTCGCCGGAGTTTGTGTTCCGCAGAGCCACGTCCTACGCAAACTCCGCCTCTGATGCAATCTTCGTGGACCGCATCGCGGATGCCGTGGGCATTGGCGCGGAAGCGGAGACAGATCCCGAAGTTCGCGTAGCCATCAACGCGAAGGTGCAGACACCGTCAACCGCGAAGTGCGAGCAGGCGGTTGCAAAGATCCAAGGGTACACCGGGGCGAGGCTGTTATCCGCGGCGCTCGCCCTGGATGGAATCGACGCCGTGGTGGACCCCGTGCTGGCCAGGGTTGGTGTCGTGCCCACGACGCCTTTAGAGCCCGTGTCGCAGACGCAACCGACTGCCCAAAAAACAACCGCCAACACCTCCAACCCGGTTTTGAACCCCGAATCATACGCCTGGGACGCGTTGCACGACGGCGACCTGGAGAACGGCGAATTCGCGGACGCTTTCGGCGATACGGCTGGCGATTACTCGTACGGCAAGGAAAAGGTGTATCCCCCGGCGGCGGCGCCCACCGCGTCGTCGGCGACGGTTGAAACGCCTCCCTCGAAATCCGCGGAGACGCAGGCGACGGCGGACGTCGACGCGGCGATGGATGAGCTTTCGGGAGAAACAGCGGAGCACACCACGTCCATGACCCAAATCGAGGCCGAGACGGATTCGCCGGTTCCCGAAACGGACGAACCTTCCAAAGCATTGAACGCCGAGAAACCCACCGGGGTGGTGACGCGCGCGGACGTCGCGACAAATGAAAGTGAGGACCCTGTAAAAGCGCACGCGTATACCCCTGATACCGAAGATCCGCACCACCCTGTTCTTGACCGGTACGACGAAGGCTTCGCGGACGGCGTGGAGGCTGGTGAGGAGGGCAAGGACACCGCCACGGCGCGCGACTTAGCGGACGGTTTAAACGACCCTTCCAGGTACGCCGACGGGTACGCCGCCGGGTCGGCGACGAGCGAGACGAAAAAGGAAGAAAACGAGCAGGAGCGGTACCAGGCGGCGTACGCAGAAGGGTACCGGCAGGGGGCGAAAGAGCTGCAGAATGCGGCGGCGGATGTGGAGACGGATGCGGAGACGGATGTCGTCGCGGTCGAGACGGATGCGGAGACGGATGTCGTTGCGGTGGACGACGACGCCGCGACCGCCGTCGAGCGCTCGGTCGCGTCCCCCGGCTCGGGCCCCGGCCACGACGGGTCCCTCGCGGTTTTGAGTTTGCTCGGTTTGCACACGGTTTCCATGAAACTGGCGCGCGAACCCAACACCGCGGACGATGACTTCGCGTTGTACGAATCCCCAAAAGCGCGGCGGGCGATTGCGCGAGTGGCGTACCGAGCGGGCGCCAAGGCGGCGCGCGACGTCGTGGCGATGAAGTACGGTGCGGGTTCAAAAGAGGTGACGCTCGTGGCCGCGGGTGTTGATGACCCTGTGGCGGAAACGCCTGTGGAAGACATCCAAGCGGACGGCGCTGACCCGCTCGCACCTGGCGAGCGGGAAGCCGCGGCGAAGGAAGGGTACGAAGCGGGCTTGCAAACCGCGGACTTTGCCTTGGACGTCGCGTTCACGCTGGCGGAGATAAGAGGCGCGCGAAAAGAAAACGACGAGTCAAAGGCGCGCGCCGTCGCGGCGCTCGGGGGGTTTCGCGAAACGAACGACGTGGGAACTTGGGTGAGCTCGGGAGAACAACTCAACAAAGTTGAGGTGCCTCGCGTGGGGGCGGTCAAAGGGAGGGTTCGGGACGCGAAGGGTAAGACCGGAGACGAACGGCGAAGTTCGGTGTTCCATGGGTGGGCAGTCGCGGGGACGGGCATCGCGGCGATTGCGGTGATGCGAGCGCGAGCCGACAAAAAAGCGGCGCAACAGGCGGAGGGTGACGTGTTCTGCAAACTCGTAGCGCCGGTGACGGGCGAGCGGTACGGCGCTGACGTGGTGTAGATAGAACGTGAACATGAACGAAGTGTAAATAGTTAATAGTGTCCTTTGTTGTTTGTGCTATTAGCAAGACTCTCGCACAAGCTCGAAACTGGAAAGTATTTCGCAGACTGGATTCGCCAGATCTCTCTTATCCGGACGCCTTGGCGATTGATGGCATCCCCGATCCCATCACCGTCGCGCGCACACTTTGTCTAGCGCTCGCTTTTCGCGGAACCATCACCAGGTGCGTGTTTCCCTACCGCGCGCGCATCGTGGCGTTGCGCTGTTTCGTTTTCGCGGTGTCCTGGGGCGCGTCCGTCTCCGTCTCCTCGCGCGTCTTGTCCTCTTCACCTTTCTTTATCTGCGTCGGTATCTGTCGGTGACGTTGCGTAACAAACACCCCGAGGGTGTACCTCTCTGCGCCGCGTTTCCGTGCCGCCATCTCCCCAACAAAACTGACACTCCTCGTGCCACAACCCCCGTGCCCCACCCTGCAGAATGTCGGCCGTGTCCTGCGTCTCACTCCGCGCGACAGTCGCCCCCAAGGCTGTCGCGAAGCGCGATGGGTCCAAGCCTGCTGCCGCGCGCCGTCCCACGCCCGTGGTCCTCGCGGCTCCCGCGTTCGCCGTCGCAAGTCTCGCGGGCCCGGCGTTCGCCGCCACCGAGGCGCTTTCGCAGACCGCGGACGGCGTCGGCATCGCCGTGGGCGGGCTCGCCGCGGTAGCTGCGGTCGGCGGGTTGCTCATCGCGACCGACCCGAACAAGCGCAGGGATGACATGAAATCAACCGCCGGCGGGGACGAGGCGAAATCCGTCGCGGACTATTTCAACAGCACCGGGTTCGAACGCTGGAACAAGATCTACGGCGAAACGGATGACGTGAACAAGGTGCAGATGGACATCCGAGTAGGGCACCAGCAAACCGTGGACAAGGTGTTGAACTGGACCTCCGGGATGGACATGAATGGTACGTATTTCCCATTTACCACATTCCACCTCCCTGATTGCCCACAGAAGACTGACACTTTTTTTTTACAATCAGGCGTGACGGTTTGCGACGCCGGGTGCGGCACCGGGTCGCTCGCGATCCCTTTGGCGTTACGGGGCGCCTCTATCGCGGCGAGTGATATCAGCAGCGCGATGGTTGGCGAAGCGGAGGAGCGGTACAACGCCGAGATCTCTGGGGGTAAGAAAGCCCCTGGCGTGGCGCCCAACTTCCAAGCCATCGGCTTGGAGGAGTGTTCGGGGAAGTACAACGTCGTGACCTGCATCGACGTGATGATTCACTACCCCACGGACCGCGTCAACGCCATGATCTCGCACCTCGCGTCATTAAGCGATGACAAGCTCATCATCTCTTTCGCCCCGAAAACCCTGGCGTACACCATCCTCAAACGAATCGGCGAGCTGTTCCCGGGCCCGTCGAAAGCCACGCGCGCGTACCTGCACAAAGAAGAGGACGTCGAAGCCGCGCTCAACGCCGCCGGGTTCAAGGTGAAGCGAAGGGAAATGACCGCCACACAGTTCTACTACTCGCGGCTTTTGGAGTGCGAGCGGGCGTAGAAGAGGGACGGACGGGCAACGTTAATCTGGTTATACGCTCTGTCGATAAGACCTCGCCTTTAAATCGACCCCGATACGTCTAGGAACGTCTGGTAAGAACTTTGTTAAATCTACCCAATGCGTCTTTATTTAATCTACCCAATACGTCTAGTAACGTCTATTAAACCCTCCCCCTACACGTCCGGCGGCGCCGGTGTCCACGCGCCTCCCGGCGGCGGCGCGTCGTCCACCGGTGACCCAAATGCGCCGGGCACGACTTTTTTGTTTTCGGTTTGTTTCCCCGGCGTTTGCGAAATCGGCGGCGACTGCGGAAGCGGGTATACTTTCCCCAAAAGTATGACTGCTTTCCCACCGCCAGTTTTACTTTCTTTCTTTTCCGCGTGTTCCTTTTCCTCCGCCAAAAGCCTTTCCTGTTTCGCGACTCGCCCTGCTTCCAGGCGTTGTTGTTTCGCGTTGTTCTCTTTTTCCGCGAACGCGGCGCTTTCGGTGGTGACTTTTTTTGACAAAACCTCCCAGTCCTCGCCGATTTTTCCTAAAAGCCACCGCATCGCGGAACCCACGCCGGAGTCCGTCGCCAAGACGATTTTGTCCTTGTCCCCCCGCCTCAAGGCGGCGCACCCCACGACTCGAAACCGGTCGTCCTGGAGCGAGTCCAGACCCAGCGCCGTCGCGATTTCGGTGCCCGATTTCGCCCCGACCAAGTCCTGCTTGTTCGCGAACACCGCGACCGGCTTGCCGTGCAGCCTCGGATCTTTCAAAGTTTCCTGGAACACTGAGACGAAACAAAACAAAGTGTCAGTCTCTCGGACCGCGTGTATGAGGGATTGGACAGGGTACCGGGGTGTGACCTCTGGTAAAGTGACACAGTACTGTGTCAATTTACCACAGTACGCCAGTAAGAGTTACCAGTATTTGTGACTTCGTAACTGATACCACAGTCGGCGGAACGTGGTAAAGGGGAAATACAAACCTGTCCTGGCTTCGTCTAAACGAGCTGTATCCGCGGCGTCCACCACGAACACCACGGCGTGCACGTCCGATACGTACGCCTGCCAGATGCCCCGGATGCGCTTGCCGCCGCCCAAATCGAACACCTCGACTTGGAACCCAGGGACGAAGGCTCGTTTAGATGGCAACACGACGTTGTGAAATCCAACAGTGGGCACGGTGGGCTCAAAATCCTCAGGGTCCCCCACGATCGTCTGTAACAAAGTGCTCTTCCCAGCGCCGTCCAAACCCACGAACATCAGCTTCACTCGTCGTTTGCGTTGGCGGAAGCACCGAAAGCAGCTCATGGTCGCGCCCCCGCGCGCCCCTCGAGTGCTCTCTGACGCGTGTATCCCGGTCAAGTCTCCGATCAAATTATTTTTTATGATTTTTCACGAGCATCGGAAAACGCGCCAACGAATCGCCACCACGATCAATGTCGAACCCTGTTCAGAACACGCCGTCCCAGCGCTGGGTCCGCGCGTGTGGATCCCGTGTCCGTGGCCGCGCATGATGGTGGTGCGTTGCTACACATGTAAAATCCACACCCCGCCCCCGCCCCAAGTCCCGCCGCGAGTCAGGACCGGGAGTCATAACTCGTCGTCGCGTCCCGCGAATGTGGCGCCGATCTGCTCCTCCCCGAGTGCCATCAATCATCACCACTCCCTTTTCCAGGTGACTCACCCCCCCCCTTTCCCCCTTCCAGGAATCGGACCGCGAGCTCATTCCAATCACGGAGTTCAACGATGAATTCAAAGGCAAGCGCATCCAAGTGCTATGGCCCGATACGGGCAAGTGGTACAACGCGGATGTGATCAAAGTGAACGTGAAGAAGAAAACCGCGGTTCTGTTTTACGTGGATTCCGAAGAGCGCGAAGACATCAATTTGTACGAGGCCATGCTGAACATGGAAGTAAGCTGGCCGTACCGGGGAGGGATGGTTGGTAAAACCCCGCTGCCGTCCGTGGCGGCGATGCCGAAGAAGAAGCGGAAAGAGCAGTACGAAAGCGAATCCGATTCCGACGTGCCGCTGATCAAAAAGAAAAAATCCGCACCCGCGAAAAAGGTCGTGGCCGTGGCGGTCGTGAAAAAGGTATTACCGCCACAAGGCGGGCCCAGTGATGCGAACCGTTTGACTCTACGAGAGAAGCTTCTTGAAGCCATGCACCTGGCACGAGATGAGGCAAAGGATAAAACAGATTTTGGCATTCAAAAATCGGAGGACGACTGCGAAGAAGCGGCGCGGGCGGCGGAGGAGGCGCTGCATGCCGTACCGGAGCACCGAAACGATCGCAAAAAGTATAACGACAAAGCCCGGTCGCTTTTGTTCAACTTGAAGGATCTGAAAAACCCGAGCCTGAGGGCGAGAGTTTTGAGTGGGGAGCTCAAGCCAGAAACGCTGGCGCAGATGACCCCGGCGGAACTGGCGCGGAAGGATCTGCGCGAGATGCGCGCGGAGCGCGAGGCGAACATCGGGGAGGATGCTTTTTTCAAGGGCGGTCCTGTTAACACGCGGCTGGTGAAGACGTCGAAAGGCGAGGAGGTGGTTTTGGTTGGGGGGGGCGAGGAGGTGGAGGAGGGGGACGGTTTAGGGAACCGACGGACGGCGTCGGTTACGGTGCCGTCGGTAGCGAGCGACGATCCGGAACCGGATGAGGACTACACCCCACGAGCGCCGGGGATGGACCAAACTGGGTCGGTGACGTTCGCGGCGACGACCGCCCCGGGGCTACAGAGCTTCGAGGAGTTCGCAGCCGCGGGCATGGTCTCCAGCGACGAGTCCAGCGACGAGGAGGAGGAAGACAAAGAAAAAGAACCCGAAAATGCCGAGGACGACGAGTACGACCCTAGCAAGGGATTCAACGACGACGCCGACGACGCCGCGCCCGCGATCGCCAACCCTGTCGCTCAAAAGCCGAGGACGATGGAAGTTGCTCAAGCCCCGTCTCTTCCCGAAACCGCAAAGGCTTCTAAATCCGCGCCCGCAACAAAGGTGCTCGACGGTCTATTACGCAAGAAAAGCGCAAAACCGGCGCCGGGCGCGTGGAATGGAACATTGATTCTCGCCGACAGGCTGGCCGAGGGAAAAATAGGCTCGTCCCGTTGGCGCGCCGCCGCGGTTGGCGGCGAGGGAGCTTCCTTGGTTGATATTCTGCCAAAGTCAATGGAAATCAAGAACAGAATAAGTCTTGAAAAAGCGGAAGACACGAACGGGTTTTTGTCCGAGATTCTACACGGCCGGTCGACGACCCGGGGCGTAACGCTGGCGGTGGCGGTTCCGGAGACGGCAGATGACACCACCGCCGCGAGTCTCACGAAGTGGTACGTGCGCAAGAAACAGTACGGCGTGGTGAGTATTAGCAAGAAAATTGCCGCCGTCCCGCTGGAGATGTATTTAGTGCCGCAGGGGAAAATGTGCGACCGGTTGTTGAAGCGCCTTGGCGGCGCGGGGATTGACGCTGCGGGGTTGGCGGAAAAAGGCCCATCCGCGATGCTGTGGTGCGCGGTGCACCCGACAGGCGTGGGCCCGAACGCGGTCAAGAAAAAGGCGCAACGGAGCGCGGCTAGTTTGAACGCGTTCAGTGGTGGTGACCCGATGGACGAGGACGGCGGCACGCCGCCGAGGGTCACGAACGCGTCGCCGTATCAGTCGACGCAGATCCTCGGGTATCCCCCGGGCGCGCCGCCTGACGTGACCTATGCGTATGCGCCTCCTGATATGATGAACCAGTATCATATGCCGGCGCAGCAACCGCCCCCGACGTACCTAACGCGCATGCCGCCGCCGCCCGTCGTGACGCGCCGCCCAGACGCGGCTGAGGACTTTCTGAACTCCACGTTCGGCGTCGGCTCTGCTGCCGCGCCTTTCGTGGTGGCGGACGTGCCGCCCCCCCCGTTCGCGCGCGTCGCAGCGGAGGTCCCGCGTCCCCCGTTTGGCGGGAACACAGGCGTGTTTCCTCCCGGTTATGACGGGTCACTTCCTCCTCCCGGGTACGACTCCTTTGGAGGACCAAGCGCGCTGCTTCCTCCCGGATACGAAGGGTCATTTCCTCCTCCCGGTTGGGACGGCCGCGGAGCGCCTCACCCGCAGCGGCGCGACGATCGCGACCGCCACGGCCAGTACCCGCCTGGGTTTGACGACTATTCCACGCAACGGCGCGCGGGATTCCCCAATTCGTACGATAACCGGGGGCCCGGGCCCGCCCCTTTCGACCGAAGAGACGTTCCCGGGTACGCCCCCGGGAGACACGAATTGTACGACCACAGGGACGACCGCGACGACCGGTACCGCGGACGCGGTTTGCCGCAGGAAACAACCGCTGTCAGGGAGTTCACGCCTTGCGCGAAGTGCAAGCAAAACGGGCTCACCAAGGCGATGATGACGCACACCACGGAAATGCACGGCCGGCCAACCGTGAACGGCGCGCTTGTTGCGGACAACGCGTGCCATAAGTGCGGCCAGGCCGGACACTGGTCGAGGGAGTGCCTTGGCAAGGTGGACGACGCGTGCAATAAGTGCGGCCAGGCCGGACACTGGGCGAGGGAGTGCCCGGTTGGCCGTTTGGACAACGACGAGCGCGGCGCCTCCGGGGGGCCTTTCGGCGGACACGGCGGACACGGGTCGGGAAATTTAGAAGGACACGACCGGTACCGCGACCGCGGCGGTTTGCCGCGGGAAACAACCGCAACCCGGGAGTTAACGCCGTGCCAACTGTGCAAGACAAACGGCAACACCAGGGCCATGATGACGCACACCACGGAACAGCACCCTACACCCCAAGGGTACGACGAGCGAGGGCCGGGCGTGGTTATTCCGTTCCCGCCGCAGTTTACGCCGTCGCCGAAAAAACGGGCGTGCCCGGGATGCGGCATGTACAACCACACCCTGGACCAGTGCAGACACAGAAACAATACCTGTAAAATTTGCGGACAAATAGGACACACCCAATTCTGCGCGGTGTGTCCTGGAAAGCCGGCGTAGGGTTGTTACGCCGGCGGTACCGTTGCGATCAACACGGGAACTTGATAAAGACGCGGTGTTTTTTTGATAAACACGTGTACCTTGATAAATACGCGTAACTTAAAATACGTGTACCTTGAATGAATACGTGTACCTTGAATGCATACGTGGTTAGATTGTCTATGTACTACTAGGTATTACAAGTGCGCGTTTCAACGGTGTATCGCTCCAAAAAACACCAAAAATAAAATTCCACTTAAAACTGTCGCCCTCACATTCCTCGCCTCACATGCCTCCGCGACCCATTTATTACTCAACAGCTCGTCCGCGGTGATTCGTTTGTGTGGGTCGCTGGTGAGCATTCGTTGAATGCATTGTTTCGCGCCAAGCGAGTTGTGTTCCCATTGCGGTTGTTCGAACTCATAACGAACGGTATCCTCGGCGGAGTTCAAACACGGCCCTTTGTCTGTGTCGCGCGTGTTGAACGGGTGGTACCCGCCCAGCATCACGAAAGTTAAAACGCCCGAACTCCACACGTCCACGGCGGGCTGCGCGGATGCGATCGCGGCGTCGCGAACGCTTTCCAAGGCACGAGGGTGTTTTGATGTTGTCTTTCCGATAGGCAACACGTACCCGCCCCCGCCCCCGCCCACGCCTTTCGCGTTGTCGCGGACGTCCGTGACGCTTCCAAAACTTTTTTCCGACGAAAAAAGTTTCCCGGAAACCTCCGGCGCCAGGTACTCCCGGGTTCCCTGAACCGAATCGCCAACCGCGTCCTTCTGTTCAAACACTTCATGTCTCCTGCCAGTTTTTTCGTCACTCAACACCGTGGCGAACCCGAAATCCGCCAGTTTCATCGATGCCAAGTCGCCAGGAACGGAAAGCAAAAGGTTCTCCAGCTTCACGTCGCGGTGCGCGAACCCGCTGGCGTGCAGGTTTCGCAGCACCGTCGCGACTCGGCGGCACGCGATTTTCGCCTCGCACTCCTCAAGCGCGTAGACGCACTTCGCAAAGGGCGCGCTTTCCGTGTTTCGAATGTTTTGAATGTTTTGAGTTAGCGCGCGCTCAGCAGCGCAAGCTACCTGGCACGCCCCGACCTCGTCAAGCACCGAGTCGGCACTGCCGCTGGCGCCGCGCCTGCGCCGTCGCGGTCGGCGATTGGCGTCGCGCGCCGTTTCTTCGCGCGCCACTCTTTTCGCGTCAACCGCGGTTTGCGTGAAATCGAGCAGCGACCCGCCTTGGCAGAACTCGTGAATCAAAATGACCCGCGTGTTTTCGATTATCAAGGCCTTGAACGCGCACACGGTGTCGCTTGGCGCCGCCGCGCCAACCGCGGCTTCGCAAAGCGCGGCCCGAATTGCGTCGCGGCGCGCGGTTGTTACTCTTTTGGTTTCGGTTTCTTGTGTTTCTTTCTTTCTTTCAGCATCGTCGCCCGAATCAAACGCATCCCCACCCCCCGTACCGCGGATGTTGACCACCTTCGCGGCGCAGACTTCGCCCGTTTCCTTGTGCGTCACCGCGTACACCACGCTGAACCCTCCTTTCCCGATGCGTCGGGCGTTGGTTGCGTCGTACGTGTCCGTAAACGACGAGGGGCTCGCGTTTCGGGAAAGCAACGGAACCAGCCGCGCGCGACTCGTCGCATCCAACGCACCGAGAACTTCAAGTACCTCCGCGCTGAAGTGCGATTCGTGGACGTCACCTGTAACGTCCTTGTCGCGGTCGGAGGGAACCTTCGTGTCCGTTTGCTTCACGAATTCCTCGCTGGGCGCGTATTTCGACGAAACCCCAGGAGAAGCCCACTCCGCGTCTGCCGCCCGGGACACGCAGCAACCCATCTGCCTTTTTTTTTAGTGCTTTTCCCGGAGCACCCGCTGACCTCGTGCAGAACGAACTGCTCGCAACCGAAATTCTCACGCCGATTTACAACAGAACTTTCGGAGTTTTCTGTTTCCAAAAGAAGAAATCCTGGAAGCCTACACGTACAACTACGTTATGAACAAAGACCCAAACAACAGGCACAACTTTTTTTTCCTAGACTTAACACCCAAGAAGGATCACCTCAGCCCATACAGGAGAACTACACGGACTGGATCCTTGGGGGGATGACGCTTCAGGTCTCAATCTCCGAACCACGAGGATGCTCACCGCGAGAACAGATAACGCAGAGTACCTCGAAGCGGAACTCTCGTAATCAGCCAACACTAACGATTTGGGTGAAGGTGGCGGGAAAGGTGGTGGCAACGCTGGCGTGTTTGGAGGTGGTGGTGACAACGCCGTGCACCATGCGACGTCACCGTTTGCGGGAACTGTATCATCCCATTTACATCCGACGTTTTCACAAACGTCGTTGAAATGACAGTCCCCGCATAAATCGGCAGCGCACGTACTGAACGTCTGGCAGTTGTCACCTTCGTATCCTGTGTCGCATGATGTGCACGTGCACGACCCAGTGCTCCCCCCAATATCGCCACCGTTGACGCAGTGCAAAGTACCATCGCTACCGTCCTTTGTCGAGTTTGAGGACGCCGTACAGGCGCTCGCGGTGTCGCAGCCGGTTCCCTCGTACCCGGCGTTACACGCGCATTGGCACTGCCCCGCGGTACCGCCGACAGTGCCGTGTATGCAGTAAAAGCTGCCGTCGCTCCCGTCCTTTGTCGAGTTTGTAGAGCTAGCGCACGTGACCGAGCACGTCGCCGCAGTCAGGTTCCCGGCAACGCATGATGACGTTCCAGACACCGTATACCCCGAGTCGCACGTCGGCGCGCACGACGCGCCGCTCGTCAGCGAGCTCGTGCAGTTACCGACGCCGCCGTTCGCCGGGGGCGGGCTGGCGTCGCAGGAGATGGAGTAGTGGTCAAAATTGGAAAGTTGAAGCAGGCTGTGTGACCACGCAGCTGCGGCGCTCAGGTCGCATTGGTTCGAATTCTTGTAGTAATCGAAACTGTTGCACCAAACACGCGAGCAACACGCGGCTTTGCATTCCGCGACTGATACGCCGGTCAACGCCTCGTCGTCGTTGTATTCAATGCACGCGTTAGGATAGTGTGTAAATGTGCAGGCCGCACCCGTGCTGATCATCGAGGCCGCATCCGTAGTGATCAATGAGCTTGTGATAAACAAGAAGCCAAGAACAAAATATTGACACGAAGTCAGACCCAACTTAACACACATGACTTGACTTCAGCGGGTCCGCAACGTTCGCAGCAACTGTTGGTGAAGTACCGATTGGTTGACAACCTCAGATGTGCGGGACCGATTTAATTTAGTTTTGCCGGAGCACGCCGCTTGACTTCGTGCAGGCAGGCCGCGGCCTGGGCGCACTCCCCTCGGGGGCTCACAAGACACGCGCAAGCTGTGTGACTCTTCGAAAGGAACCCACAGCTCCAGCTCAGCGCAGCGAGAAGTGCGACTTGTGGGTGGGATGCGGGAAGTTGGGTGCAAATTAACGAACTGCTCGGAACCGAAAATTCTCCGCAGATTTTCGCAGATTCGTCGAAACGTCGGTAGAGCCGAATGCCGACACCATCGCCACTTGCGCGCTTCGCGATGGCGTCGGTCGCGTCGCGGAGCGTGTTTCGCCGGCTTGGACGGGTCGGGTCACGGTGCACGTCGTCGTGGTCGTCCGTCCCCACCCCTGTTACGTACGGAACCCCCACTTCCACGGGAACCCCGGAGTTCGATGCGGTGAGTGAAGCCGCGACACGCATCGTGGTCCCCGACGTCGCGGCGCATCTACGGCGCCACGGATACGCCGTGGTGGATGGCGCGCTTGACGGGTTGATACCCGGGCCTAAAGGTTCGCCACCTGAAACCCTGGCTGAAACCCTGCGTCGCGAGCTCCTTATTTTGGCGTCTACCCCCGGGGTGATGCAGCCCAACTCCACGGTTTTGGTGCAACCCGGCGGACACCAACACAGGCTGGAGAAGCGCAACGTTTTAGAAGCGGAGATGCACGTCCTTGATACGTCGGTGTTAGCCTCTGTTCCCGCGCTCCGGGCCTTCGCGGAGGACCGCTCGTGCCTCACACTGTTGAACGTAATGCTCCCCAGCACTTCATCGCAGCAGCTGCACCACCAGGTCACGAAGGTGCAACGCAACACCGGTGACGGCGGTTGTTTCCCGCTGCACTTCGACGCCGACCCCGGCGTGGACGCGCGGCGAATAACAATGCTGACTTATTTAAACCCGACGTGGCGCCACGGCGACGGCGGCGAGCTCGTGCTGTTTCCGTTCCCGATGGAAGCCCCGGTGTCAATAACACCAAAAATGGGACGGGTCGTGCTTTTCGCGGCGCAAAACATGTTGCACCGCGTGACCCCGTCGTCGATGGAAAACAGGCTGTGCTTCACGCAGTGGTTCTTCGCGAAGGAAAAAAGCGCGCTCGAAAGCGACGCGGAGAGAAACGACGACGCGTACGAGGACGACGCGGGTGAGTCACTTAAATCAGAATCAGATGACGATGAAGATTCAAACATAAGTGGCTCTTCGGATTCAGTCTCAAGAAAGTTCTCCAAAGCAGCGTGGTCGCAGGCCAGAGAGTTGTGCCGCCCGCACCTGCGCAAGCACTTTTCGAAAGTCGTGTTCGCGACGCGGTGGGCGGAATCCATTGTTGAATCGCACCCGCCGAGCGACGCGCGCGTTTCCGCGCTATCGACGCACCATTTAGAGGTAACGCAAATCATGCGCGCGCTGGCGGGGAAGTTCCCGGAAGGCGTGAAACTCGTCGCGCACGTCGCGGAAAACGGGACGTGGGAACAGAAAGACCGGCTAGGAGTGAAGTGGTTGTGAAGGGTATGGTTTGCGGAGACAGTACGTCCGGGTTTTACAACTGGCGCCGAAACGATCATCGTCTCTCCTTCTCGCCACTTATTAGACTGGCTGATTTTCGTTCGGTTCCTCGTGCAATACGGCATCCCCGAGAATCTGAACAATCGCCGTGTGGCCTTTTTGGGCGGCCATGTACGGCGGCGTCATGCCGGTATCCGTCGCCTTGTTGACGTCCGCGCCCGCCTGGATCAGCGCCCGCACCACCGCCTCGTGGCCGTTGTGAGCGGCGATGAGCAGCGGCGTCCATCCGTTATCCGTCGCCTTGTTGACGTCCGCGCCCGCCTCGATCAGCGCCCGCACTACCGCCTCGTGGCCCTTTTCAGCGGCGATGAGCAGCGGCGTCACGCCGTTATTCTCCGCCTTGTTGTCGTCCGAACCAAACTCCATCAGCGCCCGCACTATCGCCTCGTGGCCCTGAAGAGCGACGATGTACAGCGGCGTCACGCCGGTATCCCCTGCCTTGTTGATGTCCGCGCCCGCCTCGATCAGCGCCCGCACCATCGCCTCGTGGGCGTGTTGAGCGGCGATGAGCAGCGGCGTCATGCCGTTATTCTCCGCCTTGTTGACGTGAGCACCCAACTCGATCAGCGCCCGCACTACCGCATCGTGGCCCTTTTCAGCGGCGATGTAAAGCGGCGTCATGCCGTCATTCATCGCCTTGTTGATGTCCGCGCCCAACTCGATGAGCGCCTGCACCATCGCCTCGTGGCCCTTTTGAGCGGCGAAAAATATTGCTCTCTCGTCCCACGGTGCGCCGTTCGCGCGCAACCACTGCAGCACCTCGAGGTGCCCGCCCTCCGCCGCCCTCGAGCAAGTGTCTACGTCCCATGAGCAGCCATTCGTGCGCGCCCACTGCAGCACCTCGAGGTGCCCGCCCCTTGCCGCCGCCCAACACGTCGACGTGTCCCACGGCCAGCCGTCCGCCCGCAACACCTTCAACTCTGCTAGCTGTCCGCTCCTCGCCGCTGCCTGACAAAGGAGTTCTTGACGCGACAGGCGACCTTGCCGTTGCATGCTCTGCACCGCGCTTACACATCCGAGCTCCACGGCACGCTTTTCATCAAGTTCCTTAAGCCGAAGCCCCGTTTCTGCCACCGCGTCGCGCATCGCACGGCTCACCGCTGGGAGCCGTGCGAGATCGGCGGGATCGTCGAAATACTCAGATCTCAGAATGTGAGTGGCGACCAGGTGGTTGGGGAGGCGGGTGAAGGCGTCGCCCGCGTTAGCATCGCGGCGGCGCTCGCGCTTTTCCTTGCGCGCGCGAGCTTTCTTACCGGACATGCAGTTGGAAGAGTGGATGGTTTTGTGTCCGCGTCGTGCGCGTCGTTGTGCCTCGAGGCTTCCGAGAGTGCATTTTCAATAAATTCCGGGCGACGTGCAGAAAAAGGTCGCCCGTTGCACACTTTTTGATGGTGAGAATTCTCACCTTGGCTGCGTCCGCCGTTTCGGAGCGCACACGCATCTGTTTGCACCTTGGACGCTTGTGGATCCTAGTATATGAGTGAAGCGTCCATGACTGCGTTTTTGGGCGCCGCTAGCCATGCGGAAGTCCTCATGCATGTCGTCACGCGGCACGACCCCATCGAAAACTGAGCGTTTTCGGTGGGTTTCGGTCATCGCAAAATTAAAATTGCACAACAACGGGCGACCTAAAGTTCTGCGTCGGACTGGACACTGGACCCTCGTCTCACCAAAGCGTCATCACACCCGACGACACGGGGTTGTCCCCGTGTGTTGCCATCGGGGTGTGGGCTCGGCGTATGGGTTCCACTTCGCGCGCGCGAGTCTCGCTGGTGCTCGTGCTTGCGGTGCTCCGCCTCGGGGCGTGCTCCAGCCCGGAGGATGTGGGCCTGGAGGCCGCGCCTCGGGTGCCTTCCGAATTCGGGTCGGCCCTGGCCGCGGGTTCGGGAAGGGGATGGTGCTTGGACGGCGTGAACGCCAGCGGCGGGGCGTGCGTTTCGAGTGTGGTGGACCCCCTTCGACTCGACCGTCCGCGGTCCCTGGACTGGCTCCTGGGCGCCACGTCGCACGAAGCCGTTTCTCCACGACGTGACTGGCGCGACGGTTTGGGCTTTGTGAAGAAAGATCTGCCTTTGGACGACGCGGATGTCGCGGCGCTGTTGGGGTTGAACGGCACCGGTTTCTCCGCGGTGTCCGCGCGCGAGCGGCGAAGGGCTGTGGTGAACAGCGCGAGGCACGCCTGGCGCGGGTACCGGGAACACGCGTGGCCCAAGGATGTGTTGGCGCCGATTTCTAAAACGGGCGTGGAGTGGTTGGGCGTGGGGTTGACGATAGTGGACTCCCTGGATACGCTGCTAGTCATGGGCTTGACCGATGAGGCGGATGAGGCCCGGGCTTGGGCTGCGTCGGACGCGTTGGCGTTCGACGCCGATAAAAACGCGAACGTGTTCGAAAGCACCATACGCGTATTGGGCGGGCTGACGGGCGCGCACGGATTAGGCGGCGACACGCCAAACGGCGACTTGTTGAAAAAGGCCCTGGATTTGGCCGAGAAACTAACCCCCGCGTTCAAAACGCGAACCGGGATACCTATTATGGACGTGAATTTCAAAACAGGCGACCCGCACCACCCAGGGTGGACCACGAAGAGCTCGCTAGCGGAAGCCGGGACGTTGGTGCTGGAGTGGGTGGCGCTGGAAGCGGCGCTTGCCGAGAACGAAAACGCCACGGTGGGCAGGACACCGCGCGATGACAGCGCCGACTCGCCGCGCGACGCAGACGAAGATTTTGGCGAACCCGATCACGAAGCAGTCCAGATGGAGTACGGGTTTTGCCCACAAGGCGGTGGCCTGAAGGAGTACCCGGTGGCCAGGGAGCACGGAGTGGCGGATGAGTCATGCGACGCCGAAGACGAAACAACAACAGAAACTGCAGAAGAAACTGCGGTGTCGCCGTCGCGCCGCACAGCGCGAGCGCGCTCGACGCTTCCCGCGCTGGCCGGTCGCGGGTACGTTCGGGACATCGCGGACGGCGCACGCAGGGCGTTCGCCGCGGTTTCCGGCGCGATGTGGGAAACAACACATGACGGGTTAGTGCCGAGCGCGGTGAGTTTCGGGACGGCGGCGTTTGACAGCACGTCGGCGCTCACTTTGGGCGCGAGGTACGTATTTCCCAATCACCACACTCCGCCTCCCTGATTACAGCCCCTCTTTGACTACACTCATTAAAAGGAAGTATACTACATACATCACAAGTGCACTGTTTGCTCATACAAGTTATGAACATCACGACCGACTGACACTTTCTTTTTTATCGTTTCAGGGGAGATTCGTTTTACGAGTACCTGCTGAAGCACTGGCTGCACGTGGGGAAACCTGTTGGGGGCGAGGCGAGCTATTTGCGCGCGATGGACGGTGTGCTGCTGTACCTCCTACACAGGTCGGGGGGGGACAACAACGACCCCACGAACAATGTGGATGGCGCCGGGTTGAGTTGGGGGTTGACGCGAGAACCTCGAAATAAAAATAAGCCGAAACAAACGTCGTCGTCCGCGCGAGCGCGACGCCGGCGATGGTTCGAAGAACCGGAGGGTGATGACGGTGACGATGCGGAATCGGGAGAGACGACGAAGGATGATGCCAGTCTCTGTATTTCGCAAGAGAAATGCGAAACAACAGACGCGGCGGAAGGTGAGGCGGTTGAACCAATAGCGCCAAAAAAACCAAAGTCGAGTCTCGGATTGCTTTACGTCGCTGAGCGCGTGGGTGGTGTTTCCGGTTCTCTGGTGCACAAGATGGACCACCTGGTTTGTTTCCTGCCAGGTGTGCTCGCGCTTGGTCACTCCGAGGGCCTCGGTCAGCGGTGGGGCGGGGGCGACGTCGGACGGGAAGGGTTAGCCGCGAAGGCGCTGACCCGGCTGGGTTTTGCAAGCGACGCGAATCATCTCGACGTCGCGATTGAGTTGGCGCGAACGTGCGTCGGGATGTACGCCTCGTCGCCGACCGGTCTGGCCCCCGAAATTACGCACTTCCCGAACTCAGGCCTGAAAGAAGGCGGCGTCGGGAAGGACCGGGTGTATAAAAATGGCGACGGAATGCTGGTGAAACGAAAAGACGCGCACAACCTGCTGCGCCCGGAAACCGTCGAGTCGCTGTTCGTGCTATGGCGAGTCACCGGGCAAAATGAGTGGCGGGACGCGGGGTGGGCGATGTGGAGGGCGTGGGAGTTACACGCCAGGGTTCGGAGCGGGGGGTACTCTGGGGTGGACAGCGTGTTGGATTCTGGTGACTCGGGGGCGGATCAACGCGATCCATACACCAACAGCATCAAACAACGCGACGCGAACCGCATCGACAAAATGGAATCCTTCTGGCTCTCCGAGACGCTCAAGTACCTGTTTCTGCTCTTCACGGACGACCCGCTCGTGGTCCCGCTCGCATGTTTCGTGTTCAACACCGAGGCGCACCCGCTGCCGGTGCTGCGACGCGGCGTGCCTGACGGACGCGACTGCGTGGAACAGGTGGCGAGGGAACACGTGGAGGAACTCGCGAAGATGCAGGGCGTTGACCGTTGAGACGACTACGGAAAGAGAGACGTACTTCGGAAACACGTGGAGGAACTCGCGAGGCTGCAGGGCGTTGACCGTTGAGACGACTACGGAAAGAGAGACAGTACGTACTTCGGCAGCGCAAAAAGTACTTTGAAATTGCGCAGTTCAACAACAACACAACAACAACAATCGACCTTCACCTCGACGCTTGTAATTGCCGCTCCTACTGCGCAGCACGGGTGCGCCATCGTCAGCACTCTCCGAACAGCCTTTCGCTTTCCATCGCAATCGTGGGCGTTTGGGGCGTACCTTGTCGTGATCCTGGCGTACCGTGTCTCGATCCCGGAGTGTTTCCCGGAATCGGACTCCCAACCGGGGTGGATGCCGCGCTCAAGGCGTCCTCACGCGCCTTTGTTCGCGATCGCAAAAGATCCATCCGCGCCCCCGCCTCCGCGGCTTCCTCTGCTTTCCGCGTAAACTTCAGCCGGTCCGTTTGGCGCTTGGCGATTGACTCCTTCCACCGCGCGTCGCGTTCGACGACTTGCTTTTTGATTTTTTCACGACTCTGCTCTTTTTTCTCCTTCTCCGCCTGCCACTGCATTTGCTGGTGGGAAGGCGCCCTGAGCTCGGCGAGGGACACCTTTGCAATGCTGCTGCGGCGCGCCGTAGTTCTCTCGCCGTTCGAAGACACGAGCGCAGGCACCGCCCTCGACGCCGTTACCGCGTGCGGCGACCCGGGAGGGTGCAGAGTTCGTCGAGGAGACGTCACCGTCGTCGCCGCGGCGGGCGCGGGCGCGGATGCTCTCGGGGTGGATGACTGTTTTTGCGTAGTCGTTTTAAGCGACGGTGCAGTCGCGGTCGAAGTGAGCACCTTGGCGACCTCGCGCGAGGGGCCGAAGCCACTGCAGACGCCCCCGTGTTGTTTAGCCCCAGTCTCGCGCGTCACGGTTTTCAGCGTCACGATTGATCTTCGCAACAACCCCTCCGGGTTTGACGCCTGGTCCCGGTGCTTGACGCACAGGAATTTCGCGCACGTCACCATCGCGAGGGAGGCGTCACCGCACACGTGGTTCGACAGCACGTCCACGGCGTCGCGCACCTCACCGACGGTGGGTTTCGTGGAAACGCGCCTCGGGGGATCGATGTGTTTTTTCGATTGCAACGCAACCGACTCGGCTTCTTCCGCGCATCTGGCGGCTTCCGCGGCTTCCGCAGCGGCCTCCGCCTCCGCCTCCGCAGCCGCGGTGGTCACCACAAGCGCGACCGCATCAGCCTCCGCTTGTGCCTCACGTTTCATGCACTCGGCGCACTCGGACACGATCGTGAGAGTTATCGGGTTGAACGACATGGCCGCACCGCCTTTCGCGATTTTGAGCTCCGATTCCAACTCAGCGACCCTCGCGGTCAAGGACAAAACCTGCGCTAGGAGCGCGGTGTTGTCCACAAACGAAGCCTCGTCGGTAGGGGACGACATAGCACGACCGGGGCGACGGACCAACCGGGGTTCCCGCCGGTTGCCAGACGCGCGGGCAAGTGTCGAATCGTTCGTTGCGGATTAGGATCATCGGTGTTGAACCGTTGTCGTTCAACAAATTCCAGGTTATCTAATAAAAACGTGACGAAACCATGATCTATCCACGGTCTATTGTCTCGCTTCGAGTCGGATTCTCATGAGCCCGCCGTTTACAGACACTTTACTGACCACGGCTAAACGTGGAAGCTAAAATCGAAGTTGTAATTGATGAGGCTGATTTCAAAGGGCGGGCAGACTAAAAGCCCGTAGGATGGTTCTCAAAAAAGCGGTGTTTTGCGAGAATAAGAAAGAATTCCGTCTTTTCGCATATCGGAAAGTTCCCTTTTTTTTCTGAACGTGTCGGTCGGACTTCGCTTTTGTATTACACGTCCGACTGACTGCCTACCTACTCGCTCACGCCTCCGGGCATCCCATCAGCTTGGCCCAGTCCGCGACCGCGGTCCGTCCGTTCATGTTGGCGTACTGCAGCGTCTTTTTGTCCCAAGGGCACCCGTTCGCCCTGGCCCACTGTAAGATCTCGAGGTGCCCGGCGAACGCGGCGAACGCGCACGTCATGACCCCGACGGGAGCGCCGTTCGCCAGCGCCCACTGCAACGTGCGTAAATGCCCGTTCTTCGCCGCTAACGCGCACGTGGTTTCGTCCCAAGGACACCCGTTCTCCCTGGCGTACTGTAACACCTTCAAATGCCCGTTCGACGCCGCGCTCTCGCACGTCTTCGCGTCCCACGGACACCCGTGTTCGTGCGCAAATCGCAACACCGCTAAATGGCCCTCGCGCGCGGCGTTCTTGCACGTGCGCGCGTCCCAAGGCGCGCCCGCTTCGCGCGCCTCCGCGAGCTCTTGAAGGTCGCCGGAACCGGAGGCTCTCCAGCACCGGGAAAGCGTACGCGGTTTACCGGGAGACCGGGGAAGCAGAGGTGCCACGGCGGTCATCGCGCGTGTCAAAAGTGTGTGGCTCGAACCCGACGGTTCGGGTTTTTAAGCGTCTCCGACTTTCACCTGTTTTTGGTTTGTGAGTGGGAGGTTAGTCGGAGAGTCGTGACCGACTCCGAGAAAGATAGCGGACACGGCTTTTAAAGTTTTTTAGGCTGACCTCCTCTTGACTCTGAGCAAGTGTGTAAAATGTGTTTAAGTCTGGAGGCTGACGCACAGACTCGTATGCGCAAAAGGCGTAAAAAACAGCAAAAACCTTCCAACACAGGGGATTCCCGGGCGATTCCTCAGCCTAGTACTAATCCTGCCCAACCGTGCTTAAGTTCGATGTTCTGATGGGTATCGCTGTATTCAAGGTGGTATGATCGGAAGATGTCACCTAACGGGTGGGGTCTGTATAAATACCCCTGATTGAATGAAGCGTTTTTGACTTAAGGGTTGATTTTGACCACCCTTTTGGCACCATGTTGCAAAATTTGCGTCCTCTGCTGTCGGAAAACCCCCAGCAGCCAGACTGCAGAAAGATTCGCGCCATGGGTTGTCTGTGCTCCCGCGTCGCGCCGCTTGGCCTTTGGGACCCCGTGGCCTCCACTTCCGGCATCCGCAAAGTCCCGTCCCCCAACGGACCTGATGCGGTCGCCGCGGTGGACATCTCCACTAGGTCGTTCGCGGGCACTGCAACGTCCGAGCCGGAGCTGTTGCTGGATTGGGCGCTTGGGGAAAACTTACGAAACAAATGGGACCATCCGGACCGGGTGAAACACTTGGGGTGGATCTTGCGCGTGGTAATCGGGATGGCGCTGAGGGCGGGGCAGAACCGGGCGGTATTTCTAGGGCTCACCGACAACGGCGAGCCGGGCGCCGCCATCACGGTCCGGTTCCTTCCCCGCAAGCCCAACGCCACGTTTGAGGTGTGCAGGAACTTGACCGAGATGTGCTGCCGAGCCGGGTTCCCCGCGTTCGACGCGACGAACGGGATGTCGCGACGCGTGGAAGCCGCGGATGACGCGCTTGAAAATTTGCACCGAAAGCACGCCCGCGCTGCGGACACATACGTCCAGCTCATGGCCGTCGCACCGGAACACCAAGGGCAACGATTGTGTTCGAAACTGATGCGCGCGGTTTGTTTAGTGGCGGATGCCAAAAATCTGCCGGCGCGCTTGGAAACGAGCGGCGCGAAAAACGTCGCCGTGTACGAAAAGTTCGGGTTCAAAACAGTGGAGCGCGTGACGGTGCGTGACCCGGGGGATAAAAACGCCCTTGCGTTTGACCACTTCGACGCGATGGTTAGGGTTCCGAGTCAGGTACCCGCTTGAAAAAGGGACATAGCAGGTAGCGGCGTTGATTTTAAATCTAAAAGTAATTTACGATTGCAAGCAGCGCGCGCGCTGCGCGCGCGCGCATCGCCGGTTTCGCCGGCGCAAGTGCTTTTCGTGCCACGTTTTCCGGGTCCGCCACGAGTGACGAGTCCCGCATTCCAAGGAACACAACCAGCGGACTCGAATCGAATGTTGTGAACACCGTCGCGAAAGGGACCATCACGAGCCACGGTTTTCGACGCTTGGGTTGACAGATTGCGTAAAAAAATGAACAACGACGACTTCGTGGGGACTGTCGTGTTTTCCTAGATGTTTTCTTCGACGAAGCAGAGCGGTTCAGGTCGCGTCGCGCGGCGGTCGCCTAGTCTCTCGCTTCCCGAGGTGCGTCCTTGCGCCCCTGCGCCTTGTTTATTGTCGAAGCACGATCGAGTCGGAGTGGAAGTTGTGTGTGTCGACGCGCGGTGGCAACCGTGCTGCGTTGACTGAAAGTGCTTCACGATGGGAAAAGGGCGTCGCGCTGGTCCATCGAGCGACGACGAGTCCGACGATGGAGGCTCACCCGCGGGCGGTGCGTCGTCGCAGTTGGGCAAGAAGGGCGGGAGTAAGAAATACACGCCCGGCATGTCGGGCGCGGATCAAAAAAAACGAGCCAAGGAGCAACGACTTGAACAAGAACGACGCAAAGCGGAGCGGGATAAACGCAACGAGGACAAGCGCGTGACGCGAATGGAGTTGGAAGAAGAGACGGCAGAAGCCGTGGCTGTGCCGCCGCCGAAACCGTCGTCCAAACGAAGGCAAAAAGAAGACGACCTGGTTGCCGGAAGTTTCCCTCCACAACTAGGGGGCACCCCGCCTCATCATCAACCCTCACATCCGCACCACGCAAACACGCAACACCACACACATGCGGACGCGTATCAAATTCGACGCGACTTGCGTCATTTGTTCGGCAGAATCGAACACGGGGGCGATTTCTTTACGTCTGGGGCATCAAGCCAAAGGGCGATTGCCGTGGGTGATGTTTTCGTGACGGCGATGAGCGCGGCGATTGGCGACCGGCGCAAAAGCGGCGCGGATGCCTGGAGCGCGCGGGTACAGAAAGGAAACGAGATGGAGATGCCCCTTGGGGCGTTTCTCGCGAGTTCAGGTGAACAACTCGCGGAGACGGAAACTGAGCACCGAGACAAAGAGCCGCCGTATCACCGCGTGCGCCGCGTCGTCGCGCGGTGGAGTCTCGGTGACGGCGAGACGGTTGAGGAGATTTTGTGGGACGCGCGTTCTGATGTTGTTGACGACACCGTCGCGCGTTTGGGAAACACACACTTGTCCGGTAGTCCGAGACACTTGTCAGGTTCGCCGAGACACGTATCAGGTTCGCCGGACACGTTCGGCTCGCTCGGCGGTTCCCCGGGAACCGACGGACACCGCGAGTTGTTCGGCGTCAAACACAAAACCTACGACGCGCTGTCCCTGCTGTCCAAACACTGCTGGGAGGACGTTTTTTCTTTCTGCGACGCGCGCGGGGTCGTGCGTCTCGGCGCGACGTGCGCCTCGCTCGCCGATATCGCCAGGTCGCAAGCGGTGCGGCAGCAACAGCACGTCGCGATGTTTGGCCGTCCGGCGCCCGTCGCGCCGCCGAGAGCGCCGCTCACGCAGGCCCGACCTGGCGCGCCGCCGGCGGCGCTGGAGCAGGCGGCCGCGAAGAAGGGATGGGCGGCAACGTGCGCGTCATTTCACGCGGCGAACGCGTGGATACCCCGGCGCCGTTTGGTTTCGGGTTTTGGGAGCGACGACGACGACGACGACAACGAGGAGGAGGACGACAAGCAGGGGGTCGAGTTTGAGGACGACGACAACGATTTCGCTGTCTCCTCTGGCGCGCATACACGCGCTGGGGCGCCGCATGACACGAGCACCGCGCGTGTCGCTGTGTTTGCGTCGCCCTCGATTCCTCGCCCCAACGCGAAACACACGGGAATAGGCCCGCACTTCGCGCACCACCTCCTGGCGAACGCGGCGACGGCGGTTTCGTGCGACGGGTCGAAAATCAAACTCTGGTTTCATGGCGGCGACGGCCTGACCGAGTCCGGGAAACGCATCGCGACGCTTCCCAACCCCGCGGGGTCGAAACCGTGGACCTCACTCACCGCGAGTTTGGGGTTATTCGTGGCGGGCGATGCCTATGGGGCGCTCACCGTGTGGGACGCGGACGCTTTGGAGGTGAGGCACGCGCGCGTGCCCGGCGTGGTGCGCTGGGATGCGGTGGAAGTGAACTATGCGTTATCCGCGCTCGCGACGGTACCGACGTCAGGCCTCGTCGCGTGTAGCAGCGGACACGTATCCGTGGTGCGCTTGATAGACGTGACACCGGAACTTGGAGGCGCACCGGTGGTGTTAGCGGACGTCGACATCCAACACAGGGGCGACGAATTCGAGACATTCAATCGCCAGGGCGTGGACGCCCTGGTGGTCGCGGGCGCGGGGGACGCGTATCGCGACGCGGGCGGCGTGCGCACGTTCAACTCGAACGGACACGCCGGGGCTAGCGCACCGAAACTTTGGGCGGCGTGCTCGCTCGAAAGTCCAGAGGGACAATCCCTCAGTATCTCAGCATCACAGTATCGTTACGTAACAATGTTCCACCCCCAACTCGTCGCGGTGGACTTGGAAACGTGCGTGCCCACTGAACGCTTCAAGGTTCCGTCCCGTGCTGATGGATATACCTACGGTCGTAACGCCGCGCTCGCGACACACGGCGACCTCGTCGTCATCGCCTGCGACGGCATCGCGACGATGTATGACATGCGTTTGGCGTCGTCGTCGTCGTCACATCCCGTCGCCGTTTTCGTGGACGACGCAGAACTGCGGTCTCCCGACGAAGGCGGCCGCGGGCACGTCGCGGTGGACGACTGGGCGGTGTGGGTGTCACACGCGGGCGGCGATGGCGTGTGTCTGTACGACATAAGGCGCGTCTCTGGGCCACCGCGAGGCAGGGAACGGTGGCACTGCGGCGATTCCGTCAAGTGTCTCCCCGTGGCGATTTACAGCGCTGGCGTGAGTCAATACAGCGCTGGCATGAGTCAAAACAACACGCAGTTCAAATCGGTTCGCGTCGGGGCCTTCGCGCGAGGCGGCGACGGCGCGTTGGTGGTCGCGCCCGCGTTCCGCGAAATGCAGGTGGGGGGTGACCGCGACTCTAGTGTGCGATGTTCGGTGTTCACGTCCGGGCACTTCGGCGAAACGCACACGCGAGGCGGTTGGGAAAACGATCGGGGGATCGGCGTCGAACCGTGGGGCGACGGGTTCGCGAAGCCGTCCTCCTGCAAGAAGAAAAAAAATGCGAAACCAAAGGCGAAGAAGTACCCGAAGCGACAGGGGGGGAAGTTCCGCGCGCGAACCGCGGGGGGGTGACGATGGGGGGGCGTTGCGGGTCGGGAGCGTTGATTTGGAGTACTGCGTTGAGTCAGAGTACTACCGTAGTCATCAGAGTACTACTGTGAGTACTCTTACTACTGTAGTCAGAGTAGTCTTTAGATTTCGAGTAACAAGTAGTCACATGATGCATCACGTTTCTGTTGCCAAGTCCTTCGATACATCCACTATCGTTCGTATTACGTGTTACCCAGTTCCCGCTTCAACTCGGCGACGAGCGCGGCGAGTTCGTCGTCGCTGACGTCGGTGAAATCCTCAACCACCTTGACGTCGTCGTTCATGGCTACTTCGGTTATGTCTGTTCCCACGGCTGGCGCGCCAAACGCCGCGGCCGCCGCGGCGAACTGCCCCCCCCCGCCTCGCAGACGTTCCGCGACGTTGACGTCGGAAACAAACGACCGAGCTCGCGCGCCGTCGCGCAACGCCTCCGCGCTTGTGGCCAATTTTTGGCTCGCGTCACTCGTTCCGCCGCGTCCGTTTTGTGTACTCTGAAACACGGGAGCGACTTCTTCCACGAACAACTGCGCCTTGACATCCGACACAACGATCCGGCTCCGCGTGTCTCCCAGCTCTTGTTCCACACGCATCGCCGCCCCTTTTGCCGAAACCGTACCTAAAACGTACGCGTACTCCAGCGCGCCGAACGGCACCGCGACGACGCACTGCCACCGGTCCCGGCCGAGCCTTTGCAGGCGCGTCGCGTTCCGCGCGTCCCACCGGCCCAGCGAATCAGGCCCGCCCGTCGCCCACACGGTTTGGTTTTGTCCGACCACGCACGTCACGCCCAGCGTGACTTGTACCAGCCGCCGACTGTTCATGGTCCTGGACGGTGCCTTCGCCTGTGGCCCTGCTCCCGGGCGCGACGCTTTCGGAGTCGAAACAGAACTTCTTTTTCTTGGCGCGTTCCTCTCGCCGCGCGAAATAGCGGCGGCGTTTCCTGCGTCTCGCGCGTTTTGTTCCGCGCTTTCCTTTAAGAACCGCAAATCTTCCTCTCGAGTTTTACTTCCGTCACCTCTGACCAGGCCCTGACTCCGCGCCAGCGCCACGTCCCGGACGCTCATCACCATGTCGCCCGAGTAGTCAACCTCCTTGCGCCTGTTCGTTTGGCCGCGCCCGACCGTCGTCCCGACCCGCCGGCGAATCAAGTCGCCGCGGAACCGCCGTTGCAGGTCGAGCTCCTCGTTCCGTGCCTTGGCTCTTTGGTGTAACACCAACACGAACCCCACACCGCCGAGAAGCGCGACGCCCGCGAAAAGTGTCGGGGACACCGGGGGCCCTGAACCCTTGTTAAACCCGGAAAAAGCCGGCGCGGACCCGACGCCGACGCCAAGTTTTACATCCGAGGACCGGCCTGAGATGTCCCAGAGCGAACTCGGAGTGGGCGTTGTGTGTTGTGCGTTTGACAAAGGGCCACCAGGTGTTTCGCCAGACGCGTCGCGCGCCACCGCGCGAGGCGTCAGGTTGACCACACCGCGTGTGCTCTTGGTCAAACGCGAGCCCTGTTTGGTCGTGGACGCAACCGCGCGTCGCGACGACCGAGGTTCGTGGGAAAAAACGCGCGAACCACGCGCGCGATGACTCTCGCCACCACGACCCGACGTGGACCCCGCGTCGTGTCGGGCGAACACCGTCGCCACGCGCAGCGCGCGCGACGACATCGCCAAGGTGCTCGCCATCGCGCTCGCGATCCTCCCGTGCGCGTCGTTGTGGCGCGGCAACGGACCACGTTTGAACGAGAGACGCACATGGCGTGCTGATTTTTTATTTTCTTGGACTTTCCTGAGTGACACTCTCAGAGCCTCTCGTGAGCGATCGACCCCGGCTTCGTCCTAGACGTTCCAGTCCGCCGCGCACGCCCACCAACGATCATCGCGCGTCAGAATGGCGACTCGTCGAGCGGTTCGCGCGTTCGCGGATGCTTGTCGCGCGCGCGCCCCGCCCTGTCTCGGCGTTTTCCCCGCGTGTAATCACGGCGGGCGCTCGTTCATCACAATCGGGGCGGTGCCGTCACCCCTGTTCGGTGCGGGTTGCGCGTCCGCCGCGACCTTTGTTCGCCGTGACGCGGTGTTCGCCCCCCTTGTACACGCCAGCGCGATGGCGTGGCACAGGGGGAAGAAGAAAAAGGCTGGCAAAAACGCGGCGTGGGACGATGAGGATGATGGGGATGCGGTGCGATCGGAAACTCCTCAAGAAGTGGCCACGGTGGCGTACGATCCTTCCGAAGCGCAAACCGCGATGGAAAGCGCGATTGAGTCGCTTGAGAGGGATTTGGGGAAGTTAAGGGTGGGACGTGCGTCGCCTGGGATGCTAGAGAGCCTTATCGTGGACGCGTACGGCGAACCGACCCCGTTGCAGCACCTGGGAAGCGTCGCGGCGAGGGACGCGCAGACGCTAGTGGTACTGCTGTACGACCCGAGCTTGAAAGGGTCGGTCACGAAAGCCATCACGGAAAGCCCGTTAGGGTTCTCGCCAAGAGACGACGGAGACACCCTCATTGTCCCCGTCCTGGACATGACCCGGGAAACGAAAAAAGAAGTCGGCAAGATGGCACAACGATTCGGGGAGGGGTGTAAGATTTCCGTGCGCAACGCGCGGAAGCGCGGGATGGATTTGATTAAAAAAGCGAAAATGCCGGAGGACGACGCCAAGCGCGCGGAGAAGCAACTGCAGAAAATACACGACGATTTCGTCAAGAAAGCGGGCGACCTAGCGGCCGCGAAGGAGAAAACAATCACGGGGTAAGGGTAGGTATCGAGACTTGTAACTATTAATACGTGTATTCCACGTTCCAGTGTCCAGTCCGGAAGCCTCGGAATTTTAGTACGAACTGGATTCCGTCTCGGGTACGACGCCGTTGACAAAGAATGCGCGTTGATGTTGTAGTAGTGTTTCTCTAGACCACGGAAGGTGGGCACTAGGGCACTGTCGTTTGCGTGTAGTAAGGGTGATTCTTACAATTACTTTGTCTTACAATACAGGTATCTTTACGAGCTACATCAATACATCAATACATCACCGAGTATAAAACAGGTCCGCGACGAGCAGCACTACCTGGGCGTAGCACGTCGCGGCGGCGATGACCAAAGCTCGTTCATTCGGTCGAGCATATCGCGCAGGTTTTCCTTGGAAACGTGGCGCGGGTCGGGCAGCGCCAGACGGAAAAAGTTGGGCCTTGTTCATCGCGTCGTGGATTTTTATGGAAAACTCATTGCGCGTCCCAGGCTCGGGCTCGTCGTCGAGAGGGGTGACGAACCAACAGGCGACGAGGGCGATCTTCCACCAGTCGACCTCATCGGGCTACGCCCGCCGGTCGATTTTCGCGCACCCGGACCCGGTGAGGATCTCATGCTCCCGCTGCCTCCGAAAATGCTGTCATTCTGGTCGCGGTTGTCGAGCTCGCGGGAGAACGCTTCCGTCTCCCAGCGAAGATGCGCGTTCACGCGGTTGAGCGCGCGCACTTCGGCGGTTAATGCCGCAAGTTTCTCGACGTCGTCGTCGCGGCTGTCTCGATTGCCGAACCTCTTTTTCATCCTCGCGTGGTCCGCTTGAATCGCGACGTTGTTCTCAGCAAGCAGCGCTTTAGATGCGCTAAAGGCCCACGACAGACGACGCTTCTCGCGCGACGCGCGCGCGCGAATCAAATCGACTGCCGCGGCGTGCGCCTCGTCCGCCTCCGCGAAGCGTTTCTGCGCCGCAGCAGCATCCTCCCGTATTTTTTCGTTGAGGACGGCGAGCGCCTCCGCGTGCGCCGCGTGTAGCCTCGCTGCGTACGCCGCAGCCGCCTCGCGCTGCTCAATGACTTCGGCGCGCGCGGCTTCGATCTCCGACGCGAGTGTTTTCACAGCGATTTGTTTCTTGTCGATGCTGACGGGGTCGTCGTTCAGAGCCGCGATGACGAAGCCCCAGAAAAGCGCGATGGCGATGCCGGTGGGGACCATCTGCTGCATTTTTCCGGAGGAGGAAGAAGAGTGTTTGGTTAGGGTCGTGATCGCGCTGCTGGGGGTCGTTGACCGGGCGAGTACGGGATGTGACGATTCGCGGCGACGTCGTTTTTTTTTTCCCCGCTCGTTCCCGAGGTCGGGATGCGAGGCGTGGAGGGATGTGCGAGCGGATTTGTACACCGCAACCGTACGCGAAATACTCGAGTATACGCGTTCTTTGGGATTGCGAGGTACGGGAAGAAAACAGACGTACGTCGATCCGGAGCAGCTCGAACTTCCCGACGTCCAGGGCGCGCAAATCGCGGGGACGAACGAAGCGTGCGATTTCGTTCTTGTCGGAGAAGTCGTCGAAGTCAACATCAGGGTGCTCATCGCACCGGCGAATCTCTTGCGGAAGCATCGTGCTCGTCAACTCGTCGTTCTCAACAAGCTCACAATGCAAAATCCTTGTTCGACTCCCAGGGTGGGAGTCGAGCTGCCTGTCGCTGTGCAAGTGACGGAGGCGGTTTTTCATCGTTCCTACATGTGTTGAAGAAAAGATCCTGTGTCGCGCACACATTGGTTAAAAAAACGCGGCGAACGACAAAAATAATCTCGGCTGACAAGCCGAACCCGTGTCGAAAGAGAAAGGCACTTCGCAAACTGTTTGACTGTGTGTGTATCATACCCATTGGTTTATATCTGAAACTTTAGAAGGTTCTAATCATGGTTTTGCATTTTTCTGCACCCCATTGATCCCTTTCCTCACGTTTCTCTGCTGAACCGGCGTTTTATGGTCTCCAGATCGTCCCGACCTGTCGAATCATCACATCAGCGCGCTCATCCTCACCGACGCACTTGACCTTAAGACTCGCACGAGACTCTTAATACACCCCACACGTGGTCTCCGCATCGCCACGCGTGAGTCTCCGCCGCGTCGCGATGGCATCCCCCATCGCCGCGCGCGTCTCCGCCTGCGTTGCGGGAGCCGGCGGTTCGGTTCGCCCCAAAAAAGTGAAAACGTATTTACACGTCGTCTTCGCACTCGGGATGTAAAAACGCGCGTAAAAAAAACCCTTTCTTGGCGACCGGTGGGGGGACTTATGGAGCAGGTAGTTTAGTCGGTGGATGCGGGAATAGTGCGTCGTAGGGCGAGAGACGTGCGCGGAACCAACGAGGACCGATAATAAAAACCTAAAATGTTCGAGTGTTTTTGAAAGAGGCCCAGACACAAAAAAAGGGAGCATCGCGGAGAAGTATTTATGTATCGCGAGTATCACTTTAAACGCGCGTCATGACATCGATCGCGACGATTCCAACGAGCCCATTTTACGTCTCAATCGGCGTTCGGACGGCGATGTGTTCATTATGTACATGGTGCTCTCGGAATGGGTGATTTGCTTTTGTTTTTTGCGACAAAAATAATAATCCTCTACGCTAATCTCGGCTAATGATTGTGTATCCCTAAAACTCTACACTATGCATCCAATTCGTCTTCGTCTTCGTGCGGTTCGTAACTCGCTTGATTCACCGTGGCGTACCGCCCTTGATTCGTCCCAGGGTATTCCGTCGTTACGTCCACCGCCGGCAAAAAAACTAGGGGTAAAAACTTAAACCCCGCGCACATCCAAATGAATTTGGTCAGGTTGTTCCACGACCGGTCGTCCGCGGCGCCCAGGCTTAGGTCCTTCGTGATCTCCGCGGCGATGGTCGACCCGAACGTGGTGGCTAAGTCCGATACGAACAACATCAGCGAAAAACCAAACGACTCCAAACCGGCCGGCGCCACGGACGCGGCGAGCGCCAATATGGGCATGTACCCGAACATCAACCCTCCGGACGCGACCACGCCGCTCGTCGCCAGCGCTGGGATTGGCGCTTCCATTGGTGTTCGTGACCCGTCCCACGCATCCACTACTAACAACCTCGCTAGCCCGCAGAGAGAGTCGACCACCGCGGCGACTAAAAACGAGCTCTTCAGGGTCAAGCCCTCGGTCAATCCCAAAGAAGACCAAGACTTTTTCAAGCCAAACGAGAAGGCGTCGGGGGTTGAAGAATTTTTCCGCGAATTCCGCGCCCAAACCGACAAGCGCGCGTACCCCGCCGTCCCGACGATCCCGCCAGCCATTGATGTCAGTGACAAAACCCCATACCCCCAGTTCGCAAGCGTGAACTGTGAGTACGTGAACGTGCTGAACGTCACAAGCGTGGTGGGGGGGAGGCGGTAGGCGAACAGAAAAAGGGCGCCGGCGGCGACTCTGTGCGTGAAGCACGGGGCAAACGGCGCGAGCAGTTTGCGAATTCGCGACGTCGCCGAGACGAAAAAACCATGGTCGTGACCACCAGAAACCTGGTCAAAGTCGTCAACCGACGGCAACCGAGTCAAGTGACTACTCCGGGTTTCGTCCAGGGAAACGAAACCAGCCCACGCCGCTCCGACTTTGGTTTCCGGTATCGCACATGCCGCGCCCGCCGCTGAGATGGCGAAAACGCCGCTTAGCGAAATCACGCTCCGCGCATCCACAACCGCCAGCAGGGGTATGGAAAGCGCCGTGGCGGTGAAGCTGCCTAAACTCCGCACGAGCATACCGGTCGCCTGGACTGCCATTGTTTTTTTGACATCGCCTTTGGAAAGCTGCACCAAAGCGCCGTCCGCGCCGGTTTCGCAAACCGCGAACACGAGCACGCTTCCGATTCCGGCGGCGTACAGGGTTTCGATGTTTGTTACCCGGGCGTACGCCTGCAGCGCCAGCGCGTAGCCTAGCGCGCCTATGACCATGTACGGCACCCTTCGCAGTCCGAAAATGGGAAACAAATCCGAGAGCAACGCGAACACCGGCTTCAACGTTGACATGGAGAACTCAAGGGCGAAGTAGTTGTTGATCACCTCGGGTTTGTTTTGAAAGCCCAGCTCGCGGTTTAACAGCACCTGAATCGCAGTCAACGGCAGGGCTTGGGACATTGTTAACAGAAAAAACACCGCGTACAGCCACCGGCGCGTGCGTTGCTCCATGTGTGCGTCGTTTTCCGTGTTCGTATCGGTACCGTTTCCGTTTTCGTTTTCGGCGTCGCCGTCGTGCGCATCCAATCGATCTTCCTCTCCCGAAACTCGCGCCACCGCGACCCAACCGGGTTTTGCACCCGACCCCACCAAGTCGACCGCCCCCCGGGCGCCCGGGGCGGATGTCGACATCCGGAAAAGCCCAGCGGCGGGCGGTGGCGACTCGGGCACTACCACGGCGCGCGCGCCTCTGAGGCGGCCGAGGGAAGGATGGGCACTACTTGTAAATAGGCGAACCTTCTTCCCGATTTTCCGTAACAACCCTGGTTTCGACCAATTGGGTGTTCGTCACCGCCGTCACTGCCTACCGCGAGGCTCTGGTGGTGTTCCGCATCGGCACACGGGTTTCGTTTTCGCGGTGTTTCTCGTGTCAGGGCACTCCCGGCTCACCGAACGGCACACCCGAACGCGCCATGGCGACCGTTCCGGGTGACGACGCGGGCGGCACCAGCGTGGGGGTACAGATTCTGCTCGCCGCGCTTGCGAACATCGTAACCTCCTCCTCCATGGCGGTGTTCAACGCGTGGATTTTCCGGAACGGGTACCACTTCCAGTTCTCGTTGATCGTGGTGCAGCAGATCGTGTGCAGCGCGTTCGCGTTCGCGCAGGTCACGTACCTCCCAGGTGAAAAGCAGAAGCTGCGAATCGCGGGCCCGAAGTATTTCCGCATGCTTCTGCCGTTCGCCGTGATCGTCGCGGCGAAGCTTTACGTTCAAAACAAAGCGTTCGAGTACGTCTCGCCTGCGTTTTACGCCATGATCGCGTCCACACTACCGGTAGGCATCACCCTATTAGCCATCGCGCGCGGGATCGAACCCTTCCGGTTAACAACGCTGTTCGCCGCCGTGTTGGTCAGCGTCGGGGGCGTTTTGATCAAAGCTGGGGAAATTTCCCTGTCCCCGTTCGGGCTGTTCCTGACGTGCGTAGCGTTGGGTCTGGACGTGGTGAGGCTTGTGTTGATGCAGTACTTAGTGCAACCCCTGAAGCTAACCGGACCAGGGGTGATGCTGCTTTCCTCGCCGCTTCAGTGTTTGATCGCGTCAATCGGGGCCGTGTTTTTCGAATCCACGGACGTGGCGCTTTCCATCATGGCCGGGAACTTCCCTGCGATGGTGTGGGTTTTATTAGCGCTGAACGGCGGCCTGGCGATGCTAGTTAATTTGGTGCTCTTCGCGTTCATGAAAGTATCAACCGCCGTGGTCGTGGCGATCACCACGCCGTTCAAAGACCTCGCGATAATCGTCATGAGCGACACCCTCGTCGTGCGACGCGTGGAAACCCCGATGTCAATCGCCGGCTTTGCCCTGGCGTGCGCCACCTCGCTCGCGTACAACGTGCACAACATCTTCCGGAAGGAAAGGGAGGCGGTGGAGAAGGCGCAAAACGAGGGGAGCCTGAACTCGCCCCTCATCCCCGCGAGGCAGGAGAAAAACCTGGGGTACAAGATGATGAAAAGCGAAGAGGCGAAACAAACGGAAACGGACGAGGACGCCGATCCGGCAACCTGGCGGTACGTCGACGGCGTCAACGCGTTGCTCACTTGTTGTTCGCTGGGGATGCTCATTCTCGCCACCGGAGTGCTAGCGCAACTCGACCCGGTGGAGGTGGCGAGGGCGTATAAGCTGGTGTAATAGGTTTAATAAAGGATTATCTTGGTATTAACGACGTCTGTTACGCGTCTCATTAGTGTAACTCGACCTGATCGCCACCGGAGGCACCGCCTTGGCCGGGTTCGATTTAGCCGACGTGCTGGGCGCAACGGTGCACGAGTTCGCCGCCATGATCACCCTGCCTTTTCTGGACGGCGTCGGGAAGATTCACGCGTACAAAAACGGCAAGTATGAAGACGTGTCGTGCTTCACCATGGTGGACGACAATAGCATCGGGGCCGATATGTGCATGGACCCGCAGGAAGGCACGCCACGGGTGGTCAAGGCGGAGGATGCGAGAGGACTGGGCTGCGAAAATCGCAGAGGCGAGGAAGTAATCGAGGTTTGTATCAATGTACACCCAACTCACGGAACCGATCGTCGTCTACACGTTGAACCCGAACCGCGCTCTTCGTTCGATGCAATTCTCCGCGCACGTGGACGGGAGGTATGTCGCGACGAGCTCGTCTCGAACAAATTCCACGTCTGCGTCGGACAAAAGATCGGCGTACCACCGAAACTCCGCGATGTCCCCTCTGAAGAAATTGGAAGAGCCTCGCCTCTTCGCCTCCATGCCCAGCGTAAACTGTTCTCCATAACCAAAGGAAATTTCTTTTTGTATGTTATCTGCCGTGAACCCCGTCACGCTGTGCGTCACCTTGGGAACCATATCTCCGACGGTCACGTCCCCGTCCTGGGACGTCACCGATTGATATCCGCTCCCGCCGGAACCGAACGCGACCCTAACCGCCGCGACGTATGCCTTTTGTTCGGGAACATAAGTCGAGCTATGCCTTGCGCCACCATCAAACGTTGGAGTGTACAGCAGCACATCAGAATCTGCAGCGCACGTGAGCCCAAAACCATATGACGCAACCGAACCCCAGTCGAAAACGAAGTTGTTATCTGTCGCCGTGGTGTGGGCCATGGGGCGAAACACGACAAAAGCAGTCACGCCGGCTTACGTTGGATGGCTGTGGAAAACGGTTTGGGATCCATTCGGGGCCACCAGCCCGGTCAGACCGGTGACGTTATATATATTGTAGTCCCCGAACCCGAACCGCATCGCTTTGTGTCCATTAAACGCGTTGTTCACCAGGGTTGGCGCGAAGCTAACCGTGTTGCCAGAGCAAAAACCGCAGTCTTCCAAGCCCGGCGGGGTGAACGATAACGTTTCAAATCTGTCGTCCCACGACCCGTACGCGTTGTCCGCCACGTCGTCCGCCACGAGGTGTACTCTGAGAGCTTCGAGACCGGTAGAATAAATACACGGGGTGTCTGGACCTGGAACCGCATCGACTGCATCGGCGGAACCCCCGTGGCCGCACGGGGTGCATACGTTCGAAACGACGGACGTATTTGTCGAGCAGCCGCAAGTAGTGTTCGCCCCGCCCGGATCGTCGAACCTCCGACGCACGCCGTGCACACGTTGGATGCCACGTGCTCGTTGATGTCACATGTAGGATAGATACACTGGGTGTCCGGACCTGGAACCGCATCGCCCGCATCGGTGGAACCCCCGTGGCCGCACGGGGTGCATACGTTCGAAACGACGGACGTATTTGTCGAGCAGCCGCAAGTAGTGTTCGCCCCGCCCGGATCGTCGAACCTCCGACGCACGCCGTGCACACGTTGGATGCCACGTGCTCGTTGATGTCACATGTAGGATAGATACACTGGGTGTCCGGACCTGGAACCGCATCGCCCGCATCGGTGGAACCCCCGTGGCCGCACGGGGTGCATACGTTCGAAACGACGGACGTATTTGTCGAGCAGCTGCAAGTAGTGTTCGCCCCGCCCGGATCGTCCCCCGCCGGGTTCGTCGAACCTCCGACGCACGCCGTGCACACGTTATAAACGACGGAAGTATTTGTCGAGCAGCCGCAAGTAGTGTTCTTTTTTCACCCCATCGGGCCTGATATTTGTGCCGGCGCCGGAAGGCACGTCGCGGGTGGATGGCGGAGGACGCCAAGGAGTGGGCGGGTAAAATCGCAGGGGCGAGGAAGAGAATGATTTAATTCGCCCCACTAATCCTCCTCATCATCGCTAAAATCGTCATCATCGCTGAACTCGACATCATGGACAGGCCATCCGCGAGAATGCGCCATATTCCTCGTCTGACGGCTCACCGGGCAGCCGTTCGCGCGCGCCCACTGAAGCACCTCGAGGTGCCCTCCCATCGCTGCCCCCATGCACGTCTTACTTACTTGTGATTACTCCCCGTCTTTCAAGGAAGGTCTTGAGTTATTATTCATAATCCGAGTACCCCGGCAGCTCCGCTTGCAGCGCGTGTCGTAACCCCGCGATCGCTTGTTCGGGGTCCGATGCACCGAAAACGGCGTTTCCCGCGACGACCACGTTAGCGCCCGCCGCGGCGCACATCTCGACGGTTTTCAAATTAACCCCGCCGTCCATCTGGATGTTCAGCCGTGGAAACGCTGAGATAAATAAAAGAAAGTGTCAGTCTTTCGTAATGTTCGTAACTTGTATGAGCAAACAGTCTACTCGTGATGTATGTAGTAAACAGTAAATAGTCACAGAGGGGCAGTAACAGTCGTTGGATTTGGGTTGGGTAATACGTACCTTCTCTCAGCGCTTTCACTTTCGGCAACACGGCGGGCATGAAAGGCTGTCCCCCGAACCCGGGCTCCACGGAGAGACACAACACCATGTCAAACACGGCTGGGGAGGTTTTCAACATGAACACAATTGCGTCAATCGGCGTGCTCGGCTTTACCGCGATCGCGGCGCGCATGCCGAGCGCTTGAATTTTCAACGCCAGTTGTTCCGCTTTACGTATATCACAATCCACGGATTCCCAGTGGAACGTCACCGAGTCCGCCCCCGCTTCCGCGAGGGGTTTTACCAAACTACTCGGATCGGAACACGAAAGGTGGCAATCCAGAAACGCGTCGCTCGCGAGCGATTTCAGCCGCGCCACCACAGAAGGGCCGATCGTCAGATTCGGCACGAAATGACCGTCCATGATATCCACGTGGAGCCAATCCGCGCCGAAGCGGACCATCCGCGCCACCTCAGATGACAGGTTGCCTTGATCCGCGGCAAGAAGCGAAGGCGCTACGATCGCGGTAAGGTGGTTTTTGTTTCGGGTGGGTTTCCGACTTGGGACGCCGGGTGAGTCATTTGTTTTCCGTTTCGCGGTCGCAACGTCGCAATCGCCCCCTCGCGGCGCTTGTCCCCGCCCTATGTGCTTCGTGGCGTGGTACGTAGCCTTGTACGCGGCGTACGCGCTCGCATACGCCGCGTGCGCCTCCTTGTTTGGCGTAACCACCCCCGAGAAGTGCACCATCGCCTTGACCGCGGCCGGGACGGCCGGGTAACACCCAGCCGCCACCGCCGCGAGCACGGCGCACCCGAGCGCCGGGGCGTCGTGGCATTTCGTCTTTCGAAACGGAATCCCAGCGACGTCGGCGTGGATTTGAAGCCACAGCTCCGACCGGGTGGCGCCGCCCGCCACGACAACCTCGGTTGGGGTGTACCTGATACGATAAAAAAGAAAGTGTCAGTATCGTATGGGCAATCAGGGAGGCGGAATGTGGTGATTGGGAAATACTTACCCCACTTGAGCCATGGTTTCGAAAATCAAACGCGTCCCAAAGGAAACGCCCTCCAGAATCGCGCGGAACAAATGCGCTCTTCCGTGTTTCAGGGTTAAACCAACAAGCACGCCTCTCGACGTCGGGTCGACGTGCGGGGTTCGGTTCCCCTGGAAGTGTTCCTGGACGATTAACCCCTCGCAGCCGATTGGGACCTGCTTTGCCTGTTCCGTGATCTTCGCGTAGAAGTCATCGTCTGGGTCGTTATCTTTGTGGTCCCCAGTAGTAGTAGTATCACCTCCATTAGTGTTAGTAGTAGCAGTAGTATCCCCTCCATTAGTATCCCCCCCATTAGTGTTCGTGAGCAGTTCTTTATACCACCGGACCACCGACCCGGTGCTGGTTTGCCCGCCCTCCAGGATTCCTGATACGATAAAAAAGAAAGTGTCAGTCTGGTATGGGCATTCAGGGAGGCGGAACGTGGTGATTGGGAAATACTTACCCGCGACGCCCGGCAGCGCGTTTCGGTACGCCCCGAAAACCCCGCGCCCCGCCATTTCCTTATTTTCGTGACTAACAACCCCCAGGTGAAGGTGCGAGCTCCCCGTGATCAACGCGAGCTGCCCAGGACTAACCACCCCCAAGCCAAGCATCGCGATGAACGCATCCGCGCCGCCTTGCGCGACGGGGGTTCCTTTTGCGAGCCCGAGATGCGCGGCTGCTTCGCAAGTCAACCCGTCGCCGATTGTATCGCCGGGCGCGACGACTCGTTTCGGCCACTTGTCAACAAGATCGCTCAACTCGAGTTTTTCAAGCAAAGAAACAGGAGGCTCGCCGTCCACGAAGTGCCACCGCACCGCGACGTTGTTCCCACTAGCCACGTACTTCCCGGTGAGCTTCAGGTTCAAGAAATCCTGGTACTCGCAAATCATCGCCGCGCTCTCCCACAAAAGCGGTTTCCGCTGTTTCACCCAAAGCGCTTTGGGGATCATCCACTCTGCGGAAACCGGGCCGGCGCCGCCGCAACACACGCGAAGCGCGGGGTCACCGGTAGCGAGAACCTGTGAGGATGCGTGTTTTTTGCAGGCAGTGGGGAGTGGTTTGTTAGTCTTGGATGATGGGGATGTGCAATTTTCGAATCTGGATCATCTCGGAACCACGTCAAGGCGTTGTCTCGGAAAGATGAAACGCACCTGTTCCGTCTGCTCCGCGGCTCTCATGTCCATCCACAGAATGCTCGGCATGATCGCGTCGCCCTTTTCATCTAATGCGACCACGGTGCAGCACGTGGTGTCGCAGCACATACCCACGACAGACTCGGGTTTCACTCCCGTCTCCGCCAACACGCGACGCGTGGATTTGCCCAAGCAAAGCCACCAGTCCCTCGGATTTTGCTCCGCGTACCCCGGGTCGGGGTGCGTCGTTTTGTACGGTGTGTCCGCGAACCCCACGGGCACGCCCGTTTTGACGTCGAACAAGCCGGCGCGGATACCGCCGGTTCCGCCATCCACCCCGAGGACGTACTTTGGTGCCATCGCGCGGACCGAGGCGCGGCGGGGATTGACGATGGGAGAGACGATGGTGCTTTATTTTGATGAAAAAAGCAATTGTTAATAGCACCTACAACCTTTTCTTCTTCAACCCCATCCCCTGCGCCTTCCTGTACTTCTCCAGGGTTTCCCACGCGATCGCGGCGAACACACACGCGCACCCGCCGATTTGCATTCCACTCATCGCCGATCCAGGCGAGCGCGCCGCCGAGTAAACCGTGCTGAATATTTTCCGCGTCGTCGTCACCGTGGAAAGCACTAGCGGGTCGAACTCGGTTATTGTGAAGTACACGAACAGCTGGCCGAGCACGGAGGCGAGAGCGTAGTAGGCGATGGCGTTTTGCATTCCAGGATGTCTGTTGCAAAAACTAACCCCGTCCGCAAGTTGCCCGGTACAAACGGCTAACAAAAAAGCAACAAAAACGCCCCCAAAGTTGGTCCACGCCATGCTTTCGAACATGTTGGTTTTAGGGTTTTTCAAGTGGGGGTTCCGTCGCACAGTGGCTGTTTTGACCCGGTCCTGTAACGCCGCGGTGATGAAATCGAAAAACAGCGAACAAACAATCAAGGTCAAGCCGTACGCGCTTGACACGTCGTCGTCGTCCGCGGAGGGCCCTTTTTTCGGCGCACCCAGATTGAACACAACAACCCCGGCGGTCACCGCGAGTACTTGTACGTACTGCGACCTCGGGTACGCCCTTCCAGACGCGATTCCCCCGACCATCACCGGTATCGACTTGCAGCTCTTGCCCAAGACTTGCGTGGGGAAGGACACGAACCTTAACGCTTCGTTCGCGGCGGCCATGGCGGCCATCTGCGAAACCCCGGATGTCGCGATTTCGAAAAAGGGGACCTTCATCTTTGTCGCCGTTGATTTTGACTCTCCTCGTGTCCTGTCATTCGACCCCCACCTCACCACCAGCGTCCCAATCAACCCCACCAGCGTGTTGACGCCCCGTTCCACGATCAAAACCAGAAACGTCGCCCTGAACCGCTCGCCCCCGTAACTGCTGCGGTACACATCCTCCTGAAGCACCGCGAACGCGCTGAAGGCGAAGAAGATGCCCGCGACGGCGAAGACCAGTTTGAACTCGGTGGCGACCCTGGAAACGCCTTTTGACGCGGGTTTGGATGCCGCGGGTGAACCCACGCCACGCGCGGAACCCACGGTGGCGGATCGACGGGTCGCCACCATCGTCGCTGGGGGCGGGCGCTGATGACAAAGGTGCGATGCGAGAGAAGGCGTTGGAAAAAAAAGAGGAGCGAAAAAGAAAGGCCGGCCGCGGCCTCTGCATCCTTTTTCACCGTGCTCCTGCTTTGAAGTTACTACGACGTGTTTCAACACGGTTTGCCTCAAAGGCTATCAAAGTTGACGTTGTTGCGGCCAGGATTTTTACCTTACGAACAGGATTTGAACCTGCGCTCTTCACAGAGGAGCCTGAATCCAGCGCACCCTCCAACACCCAAAATCGAGTCGCTACGCTCTATTTTTCGGTGCCGAGATCCCTGTCTGTGAAGCGTTCGTGGTCGCACAAGGAGCGGCGCACAGGCTGTGCCCGTGTCACGCCGGTTTTCGTCACGGCGATGAGTCGCATGCCGCATCACGTCGCCGTCGCGGCACTGGTGCTGTGCGTCATCTCTGGTACCGTTTCCGCGTCGGACCCGGTGGCGCAGATGGCGGGCATGGCCAGCAAAGATGCGTTCGCGTCGCACGAGCACTCGCCCGCGTTCCTCGGGTTCATGAGCAAGCACGACAAGAAGTACTGCGACGGAATCGTGGCGTGCGAAGTATCGATTCTGCGTGAGAAGATCTTCAACCTGAACCAGGAGTTCGTTAACGTACACAACAGTAACCCGGGTGCGTGTCCCGGGATGCGTGAACCACGATCGATCGAGGCCGGACGAGTCAACACCCCCGAATTAACTCACGCGGCATCCGGCTCCCGCTTCCCCACCGCACCGTCACCCTAAAAACAAAACTCACCCTGTTGTTGCCCCCCCATACACACACACAGACCGCATGTTCAACATGCAGATGGGTCGTTTCGGGGACTTGAGCGAGGAGGAGTTCGTGTCCACCCATCTGAAGTACCGACCAAGCACGCGGAAAGTGGAGAGCGTCCAGAAAACAATCGCGGAGGACTTGCAACATATGGCGCGCGAAAAGGCGAAAAAAGCACAGCTCGGCGCCGAGGATGAGGACAACTACGACGACTTGCCGAGCTCTTTTTCGTGGACGGAACCGCAACCGGGTTTTGGCGTGGTGGTGGGCCCGGTGCACAACCAGCAGGACATCTGTAAGTATTTCCCATTTACCACATTCCGCCGACTGATTGCCCATACACGACTGACATTTATTTTATTTCAATCAGGCGCGTCGTGCTGGGCGTTTGTCAGCGCGGATTCCATCGCCGGCCGGTGGGCGGTGGCCACGAAAACCGACTACAATCAACTCAGCGTCAAGCAACTCATGGTTTGCGACCACCAGGACAACGGGTGCAACACGGGAAACATGTACACCGCTTATGACTGGATCGGCGAGAACGGGGGCATCGCGAGCCAGGCGGCGTACGACGCCGCGGTGCCTGGCGCGACGCAGGATGACGAAACCGCGGCGTGCGACGTTTCCGTTGCCGCTGAAATCACTACGCCCGGGATGTGCGATTTGAAAATGACCGCCGGGAACAGGGCGCTGATGATTGCCATTAAAGAAGCCGGACCGGTGGCGATTGGAATCAACGCCAACAACTTGCAGTTTTATGAGTCAGGAATTATCGACGCCGCGTCCTGTCCCCCCGCGGGCCGGGGTATCCAGTCCATTAACCACGCCGCGCTCGTCGTGGGGTGGGGGGAAGAGGGCGGGAAGAAACACTGGCTCGTGAAAAACACGTACGGCGACGAGTTTGGGGAGCACGGTTTCTTCAAACTGGAGCGACAGCACCCGAACGACGTTAACTTGTTCGGGACCTGCGGCTTGTTGTTCGAATCCGTGTACCCGGTAGTCGCCGCGGTGGGGGATGAAGTGGACGGAGAGGCGCAGTGCACGGAAGGGAGCGTGTTTAAAAAGGACTACTACAGAAATGAAGTGGACAACCCCGGGGCCACCGCGTACGCGTCGGCGAACGCGCTGGCGGAGGCGGACGCCGCCGTCGCCGCGGCGGCGTTCGCGTCTCTTGGGATGAACATTGGAGGTGTTGCGAGTGTTGGGCTGGGGGATGTGTATGACACTGACTCGAAGGCTGGGTATGTGACTGTCGCTTTGGCGAGCGGCGGGGTACTCGCGGCGGCGGCGCTCGCGGGGTTCGCGTCGCGACGACGCGCCGGTCACGCCGACGAGCGAAAGCCGCTGCTTCCGTAACGACGGTGTAACCTGCTGATAGGATAACATGTACTGGAGTCCAGTACGGTTCATCACGACCCACCGAGTGCGTCGAGTTGTAATAGCAGTGAAAATCAACTCTCCAGTCTTCTCGAGGGGTTTTCCACATGTCTAGCTAGAGGTCTGTAGACCAAGTCTGCCAACGTGTCTGCCGACAGCATTTTTTATAGAAAATTCACGAATCGAGGCGACAGATTAAATCTGACACGTGTCGGCGGACCTGCGCGTGCCTTTGATTCTTGGACGTGACCTTTAGTTAACATCGCTGAATTAAAAAACCCTTGGCACACGCTTCCCGCGCTTCCCCCGCACGGGAAATCATGCGTTCCCGACTCATCGCAGCTGCAGTGTTCGTATCGGCGCTGCTTACGGTTGAGGCGCACCCCGATTTGTACGACCGAGCCGGCAGCTGCGTCGCGGAGCATCACCCGACGGTCAAAAGAAAAGGGCACGGCGCGTCGTCCGTCGATGCCGCCATCGGATTCAAGATGGCCTAGTCCGCCCCGGACGGAAGCAGTGATCCCCAGGCAAACGAAAACGACCCGATGCGCGCCATCCCTGTTTCTTGGGAAATCGCGACGAACGAGTTCAAGCCTGACGCCAGGCACACCCTAACCGTTGTCAACCCCGAGGTTGGCGAGATGATGGTGACGGCTTCGTTTGGTGTTTTCGAGGAGTTCGGCGTCAATCTCGACGGCGCGTTGAACCACGGACCCGGGGTCGCGTGCGGCGGCCTTCGATACGACACCTCCTCGGGTTTCAGGAAGACGAACACGCGGTTCATCTGGGTCGCGCCGTCTGTTTCAGCGCTGAATGGAACGGACGGCGTCGTGGTTTTCAAGGTCACCACCGCCGGAGGTAAGCACTCCGCGTTCCGGAACAACCGCGGGTCGTTTTTTACAAATGATCAATTGCCGGTTCCAATTGCGGGCGCGAATTCATCCACGCCGCCTCCCGGGTCGCAAGACCCGGACAACGCAACACAACAGTCTGCTTCTGTTTACGGCGTACAGTCGGTCGTCGCGGCGCACGGGTTTTTCATGACAACCGCGTGGGCCGTTTTCATTCCAGTCGGCGTTTGGTTCGCGCGCTACGGCAAGCCGTTGACGGGCAACCAGTCCGGCTTTTCATCAAACGACTGATCGATGTATTCCAACGTCGCGTCCGGGTGCATTCAGTACATCTGCGCTGACGGGCGGTAGTTCAAGGTCCACCGGTGTCTCACCACAGCCGGTCTTTGCTGTGCGTTGTTGGGGTTCGGTTTGATTTACGCCAACGGCGGGGGCGAGCACTTCGCGTCGAAGCACGCGTCGTTTGGAACCGCCGCGTTGGTGCTGGGGGGAGGCGCAACCCCTGAACGCGTATTTCCGACCGAAGGCGCCGACGCAGGTGAGAAATGGGGCGAGCGCGGGAAAGACGATTGGTAGATCAGCGTGGGAAATCGGGCACAGAGTTTCAGGAGCGGTAGGGTTGGTGTGTTCGATCGTCGCCGTGAGTAGCGGGATTGAGCGAGCGCGGGTTTGGGGCGAAGCGCCGGAAACCGCCAAGCGTTCGAAAGACGCGTACGTCGCTTGGTTCGTGCTCGTGTGGTCAGCCACGGCTGGGCTGGATTATTTGCGGTACCGAGAGCGGAAAGAAGCGCACGCGCACGCGCACGAGGAGCTTAAAGAAGTCTAGATGGGAGACGCGTAGAGGTAGGGGCGGGCTTTTAACTTAATAATAGGGATAGCGGTACACTGCTGCGAGGTTCTTCACTGCGGTCTTTCACTCCAGTAGTCCAGCCAGATCTACGTGAGTCATCGACCACCTCCAAAAAAACAACGACTCATCTCACGACCACTTCCTCGTCGCGCGTCCCCCATGGACTTCTCCCTTACCTTGGACGGCATCTCGAAGCAGTTCAGGGATGCCAAGAAGCTGTTCACCAGCGCTGGGCCGGGCTTGCCCGTGGCGGACCTGGAGATGGTGATAGACGCGGACGCGGCGTACGCGCAAGGTTCGTCGTAGTCACGAAACGCCTCGGGATGTGCGACGCGTCTCGTGGCACCGCCCAAGCAGCGGCACCCCCTCGCCTCTCTCCACTCCACGCACGCGCTGACCTCTTTCTCGTATCAACACCGAAACGCAGTCGCGTCCACCCCAGCGTCCACCCCGGAGGACCACGCCGCACACGACGCGGCTCGGTTCCGGCTCGCATGGGCGCTGGCGCACTCAAAAAAAGAGGGCGACGGGAAGCGCGCGGTGGCGCTGTTACAGGAAGGTGCGTACGACTGGGCGGATGCGGTGGGCGCGAGGGACCGGCGATACCTCACCGCGGTGGCGCACTACAACGACGGCGATTTCCTCGCCGCGAGGGACGCGGCGGAGCAAGCGCTTACGCACGACGCGATGTGTAGGCAAGCGGAGACGCTTCGCGCCGCGGCGGAGAACGCGATTGCGCGGGACGGGTTGATAGGAATAGGCGCGGTTGGTGTGGGTGCGGCGGTGCTTGGCGGGATCGTCACCGCGCTGGCAACGACGAGACGAAGATGATGAGGAAAGAGGCGAGCGAGTCAGGACGAGTGGAAGTAACACGTGCACGAGTAAGATTCGCGAGCAGTTGGAAACTGAAACAAACCAGACTGGCGTAAAAGTAGTTGAAAAAGAAACTTTCTTCACAGATATCTGACTAAAGTCCCGCCGCCTTCGCGAGTTTCCTCTTGTACGCCCGTATGTCCTGCTTCCACACCTCGATGCCTCCGTTTTCGCACACCCAGATTTCCTTCGCGACTTTGTCGATGAGCCTGAAGTCGTGCGACACTAACACGAGGCCGCCGTTGAACTTACCAATCGCGCGCGCCAGGGAGTCGATGGCGTCGATGTCCAGGTGGTTGGTGGGTTCGTCCAGCAGCAGCAAGTTAGGCTCTTGTAAACATATCATGGCGAAAACAAGCCGTGACTTCTGCCCATCGCTGAGTAACCCTATTTTGGTGGTTTGCATTTTTCCCGAAACCCCGAACTTGCCGATGAAACTGCGCCACTCGTCCGTGGGCTTTTTCATGTCTTTATACTCCGACGCGAAGAAATCAACGACTCGCGATTCTTGGTCCAAAACATCAACGCTGTGCTGGTGGTACTTGGCTATTTTCAAACCAGCGTGTCGGCTCACCGTGCCTTTCGTGGGCTCAACATCACCCGTCATGAGTTTCAACAAAGTGCTCTTCCCGGCGCCGTTCGGGCCGACTAACGCGATGCGGCTGGATATAGGTAAAACAAAGTGTCAGTCTTGTGTTAGGCGATGTATGGGGTATGGGTGTACTGTATGGGCAAACAGTGCACTTGTGATGTATGTAGTATACTTCCTTTTAATGACGGCCGTGTAGTCGTCCAGGGGCAGTAAACAGTGTGCTTGGATTTGGGAAACGCGCAATACGTACCTGTCGCAATCCACGCCAAACTCCAGCCCTTTCAGCAGGTCACCGGTGACACTCGTGTCAACCCCGGGGTAGGAAAACGTCACGTCCCTGAACGGCAACACGGGCGGCGGGAGTTTCCTGCACTCGGGAAACTGAAACGTGAACGTCTTGTCCACGCTCGGGGACGGCGTCAGCCCGGCGACCGCCATTTTATCCAAAATCTTTTGCTTAGAGTTGGCCTGCTTCATCTTATCCGCGTACGTCCCGCAGGACGCGATGAAATCCTTGATGTGCTTGATATCAGCCTGTTCTTTGTCGTATTTCCTTTGCTGGATAACCGAATCAGCCGCTAAGGTTTTCTGGTACGTGTCGTAATCGCCGGTGTAGTACGACAAGGTTTTGTTGCTAAGGCGGATGATGTGCGTGCACACGCCGTTCAGGAAATCCTGCGAGTGCGACACGCACAGCAAGCACTTGTCGTACTTCGCCAGGTAGTGCTCCAGCCACACGCAGGCGCTTAAATCAAGGTGGTTAGTAGGCTCATCGAGAATCAGCAAAGCCGGGGCGGCGAACAGCGCGCGCGCCAGCGCTACACGCATGCGCCACCCCCCCGACATGTCTTTCGTGTGCCGCTGCATCATCATCTTCGAAAACCCCAACCCGTGGAGCAACTCGCCCGCTCTGTGTTCAAACGTGGATGGGTCCAGCTCCTCTAACCGCTCATACACAGGCTGTAACCGCTCATCACCCACCCCCCCTTGCGCAAGAATCTCAGCCTCCAGCGCTTGCAACCGGTTGACTTCGATTTTGATGTGGTCCACAACCGCTTCCAACGCGGTGCGTTCAGAAGGCTCCGCTTCTTCGCGTAAGTGATAAATATCCAGATGCTTCGGCACAGGGACTTCCCTGTTGGCGATGGCGGTGAGCAAGTTACTCTTCCCGCTCCCGTTCGCGCCGAGGAGGCCGTACCGCCGCCCCGCATTGAGTTCGATAACACAGTCCTGAACAAGCTCCTGCCCGTTGACTTGCATGCTGAACTGCTCGATCCTGACGTCAATCGCGGTCGGGCGCGAGGCCAGAATGCCAGTCACCGTGCGGTCCACCTCGGCGCCGTTCAAAGTGACGGACGGCTTTGTGTTGTGGAGTGTGCCCGGTCCAAGCGTCCCGTCGGCGTTGATGTAATCGCCCGCGTTCTCACCCCCCTTACCGCCGCTATCCAAAGAATCGCTCGCCTTGGCCAAAGCCTTATCCGCCTCCCTGGCTTTCCGCCTCGCCGCGGCGCTTCGTTTGTCCGAACCCGCGGCACCTGATACGGCACAAAAGAAAGTGGTTAACGTCTCCACTCTCGTATGGGCAATCGCAGAGGCGGTGTGTGGTGATTGGGAAAGGCCCTTACCGTGTTCGTCGGATGAGGTAACCGCGCCTTGGTAGACGCGCCAGGAATCGGTGCACAGATCGGACACGAACTGCGCGTTGTGAGACACGACTAACACTCCGCCTTTGAATTTCCGCAACGCCTCCGTTAGCGCCGCGAGGGTTTCGTTATCGAGGTAATTCGTGGGCTCGTCAAGCGCGATGACGTGCGGTTTGGTCCACATCGCCGCCGCTAACACCAGGCGGCTCTTCTGGCCACCGCTCATGCGTTTTATTTTCCCATCCGCGAGCTCGGTGGAGATTCCAAAATCGCCCAAGTGCGCGTACACCTCTTTACTTGTTAACGGCCGTATGTCCAAACCGCTTTGCGACGCTTTCAGCTTTTCGTCGTAATGACGCGTCATCTTCCGTACGTGCTCTTGCTTTAGAAACTCCACGGGTTCCCACCGAGTCACACCCGGCCGGTCCCCCACTTTCCGGACTTCGTAGCACAAACTCCCGCCTTTCATCGCCCTTCCCAGAATCTCACACACGTTTCCCTTTTGTTTCATGATCGCCTTGTCGTCGTCGCAAAGCTCCATGGTGGTCATCTTGCTGAGCTCCTTGTCCCTGCCAAGAAAGAACCGGTTCTGGATGTACTCCTTGGGATTAAGCTCGACGTTGCTCTCTAAGTGATGCATGCTGTGCTGCGCGATGTACGAAATTCGTAGGTTGTGGTGTTTCCAAATCTCGCCGCGCGAAGGCGAGAGCTCGCCGACGATGTTTTTCAAAAGCGTCGTTTTCCCCGCGCCGTTTGCGCCGACAATCGCCACGCGGCTGCCAAGACTCACCTTGGCGTTGACCTTGTGAAGAACCTTTGTGTCGTTGCCAGGGTACACAAACTCCACGTCGTCGATTCTCACCACGGGCTGCTGCTTGTTTTTAATGCCATCAAGCGCTCCCGGGTCGGGGAAGGAAATGAGGGGTTTCTGCGCCGCACTTTTCGCGACGCCGCCGCTAATCCCGGCGGACATCGCCGACGCGAACCCGCCGGTACCGCCTCTGGCGGACGCGCGCGTACCGAGGGTATCCGCGCCCACGCCAACCAGGGCGGCGTGTTTCATCTTGTTCTCTTTTTTGTTGTCGTCCACAGAGTCGTGGCCGTGTCCCACCAAAGTCCCGCCGTCCGCCGCGGCGCGCGCGGTGATTTCGTCCACCACGGTTTTCTTCATCCGCGGAAGCACCAGGTTCGGTTTGTTCGCCCTGAACCCGGCGAAACCGCCTTGCAACAGGTAAAAGAAAGTGTCAGTCTTTCGTAACGTGTATGAGTAATTACGGGCGGACAGTCGGCAAAACAGGGAGGCGGGATTTGGTGAAACGGGCAAACCTTACCTTCGTAGATTGACAAAATCTGGTCCTCGAAGTGCACGATGTTGGTTGCGACTTGAGAGAGGAAGTCGTAATCGTGCGACACGACCAACACGGTGGTGTTTTGAAGCGACGTGAGGTGCGTGGCCAGCCACTCCACGGCGCCCACGTCGAGGTGGTTGGTGGGCTCGTCGAGTAACAGGAGGTCGGCTTTTTGAAGCATCGCGGTGGCGATTGCGAGTCGCATGCGCCACCCTCCTGATAGTTCCGTGACTGTTTTCCGCATCAGCTCCTCCGTGAACCCGACCGTGAGTAGGCACGGTTTCGCGTCGCTTTTGGCGACTTTTAGTTCAACCGCTTTCGCCTCAAGAAACTCCAAAATCGGCGTCGCCACCGACGACAAAACCTCGTGCCTGACGAACACGCACCGCAAATCGGACGGCCAGCCGGTAATATCCCCCGCGGCTAGCCTCGTTAGTAAAGTAGTCTTTCCCGCGCCGTTCTGCCCCACCACGCCGTACCGGTTTCCTTTGGTTAAGCGCAAGTTAGTCGGCCGCAAAAGCACCTTACCGGCGAAAGCGAGGATTATGTTCTCCAGGTTTAAGCACAGATCGGCTTCTTTGACTTTGGTGATGTCGTCGTCGGTGTCCGGGCCACCGGCGTTAGGTCCTCCCTCGTGAGCTCCGTTCGCGTCGGATCCGCCACTCACGTCACCCCTGAAATGCGTAACCGTGCTTTGAAAGATGGCCTTGATTTCGTCATCCCGAATGAACTCGCCAAGCATGGCGCCCGCGGCGTCAACCAGCTCATCCACCATCGCGTCGAAACCAGCCCCGGGGTCGGCATCCTGCAGAAGCTCGTTCGCCATGTCCGCCACGTACTCACTCACCTCATCGTCCACCGCAGTCGACGCGAGCGCGGCCTTGACGTGCGCGATGACATCCGGCATGTCGCGAAACCCAATGAACGCGCAAACACCACCCACTGCAGCCGGGTCTGTGTCCGCCGCTCTATTCGGGTGCCCTTTTCACCGCCGCTAAAAACGACACGAGATCGTCCAAAATTCGAGTGTCTAGAATCGGAAGATACGATCGTCTCCGCGGGCGTGCCCTGCACAGCGACGCGCGCGCCGGTGTACGTCCGGTGTCACCGCGCCCGCGCCGCTTGGCGAGTCTCGGGCAGTGCCGACTCGACCGGGACGACCGCGATGGCGTTTCGAAAGCTGGTCCGCAAGCTGACGAAGCAGGAACCGGCTGTTGCGTTTCTTGATGTGAGCTCCGAGCCGACGGTTGGGAATTTGCCCCCCGCGCCCGGGGACGCGGCTGGAGGCCTTCCCCCCGCCCCCAAGCCTGTCACATCCTCGAAGACACCGACTTTCGCGAGTTCCGTGGACGACGCGCGTGACGTGACCGACTACCAGTCGCCGGCGTCTCCAGACAAGACCCAACTCACGCCGAGCAATTTTCGAAAGCGCTCGTCCCTGTTTGGCAAAAAAAAGCAAACCCCGTCCTTGATTTCGCCAAGGATGTCGAACATCAAGCAAAGCGTGTACGAGCCTCCTAATTTACAGCTCGCGCTTCGCCGGATGAGATACCTGCAGCCTCACGAAAAGAAGCCTGCTAGTGAAATCGGGGCGGACAAAAAAACCACCAAGAAGCTCCCGTTAACCATCCCGGTTGATGAGATGATGAACCGCTTCAGCGACGGCATAGTTTTCTGGTTCGTGGTGTTGCGCGATTACCTCTACGCGTTTTTGTTACTAACAGTTCTTTCCGGAGGTTTGTTTCATGCCGCACGCGTGGCGAACTCCGAAAACGGCACGGACTGGGACCAGCTCAGCGGGTTAGCCCGAGCCACGTTCGGGGCAGGTACGGCCTTGGGCCTTTCCCAAAGCCAGGCTCTGTTTACAACCCCTCTTTGAGTGCACTACTAGTAACATTTACTGGCAACTGTACAACTATATACAGCACAAGTGCACTGTTTGCCCATACAGTACACCTGTAGACTCAAGACTGACACTTTTCGTTACAACCGCAGTGCTGTTTTGGGGAAACGCCAAGTCGAAAAACGAAACCGTGACCAACGGCGACCGCGATTCCGTTTTGGCGGTTGTCGTGCTGGACGCGGCGCAGATGTTTCTGTTACTAGGGTTAACCGTGTATCACTTCCAGTTGAAAAAGAAGGTAAACGACGCGGTTGATGTTAACACCATTACGATTGACGACTACGCCGTGGAAGTAAGGGGGCTTCCCGAAAACGCCACGGAACTTTCCGTGAAGAATCATTTCGAAAAACACGCCGGCGCGGTACACGAAGTTTGTCTCGGACGAGACGTAACGCGGGTGATTGAGTTACGGAAAAAAGCCCTGCAACTTGAAGCGAATCACGACCTTTTGGAGTACATGCTTCGCCGCGCGCAGAGGTTGTTGGGGGAACACATCGAGAACGAACCCAATGGCCCGGAGAAGTGGAAGCGGTTGTGGCACCTCGCGTTTGACAAGGTTAAAAAATACTTGGTGAAAACGGGCGTGCTACCGGGGTTAGCGATTGACTTCTACGCGTTGGTGCTGGAGGTTGCTAAGGACCAAAGCCTGTCAATGGCAGATCGGAGCGAGTGCGCCGCGCGTGCGGCGAAACGCGGGATGAAGAAAGGAACGGTAGGCGTGGCAAAGTCGTCAGACCCAGACGATTACAACCCGGAGAAAATCAAACTGAAAATGGCCGACTTGAACGTTCTGCGCGAACAAAACGCCGACGCCGTCGCCGCGTGCGCGCAGCAAGGCTTCCCCGTGGTGTGCGCGTGGGTTTCTTTCGTTGAGGAGCAGACTTGTGTGGATTGCATCACGAAGGTTGCGGAATCGAAAGACCGCTTGAAAAACCTCTCCTTCGACCTGTTACCGAAGGCAGAAAAGCCCAAAGACGCTCGGGCGAAGATGATCGCGAGCGGGAAGGATGACATCCTTTTGTTCACAGAAGCGGCGCTGGCGCCGCCCACGAAGCTACGCGTGACCACGGCGAAACCGCCCTCGGATGTGCTGTGGGAGAACCTGCACTTCCGCGAAAAGACGATGTGGAAGCGAAAGACGCGAAGCGCGGCGATCATCGCGCTGGTGCTGTTGATCTCGCTCGCCGTGATCGGCGCGGCGATGGCGGCGAATAACTCGCTGTCCCCGTTCGCGCAGTGCGCCGACATCGGCGTTGGGGGCGAGTTTCTTGATTGCCCCGCGGTGTGGGACCTCGGGAGCACTTCCGAGGCAAGCCCAGGCGCGCGCACGGACATCGAGCCCTTCATCACGCAAACCTCGGTGTCCGTCGACGTGTTCGCGTGCAAGGGACACATAACCTTTGACGAGTGGCGCGCGGACGTTGGCGATTTGAGCGGCTTTTTCACCGCCACAGAAAACGCTACCGCCGCGGCGGTGTTCCGGTTGGAGTACACCGCCGGCACCGCCACGGCGTGGGCCGGTGGGCTCGTTACAAACAGCAACGTCGACGAGTGCGCCGCGCACGTTTGTTACACCTGCTACTGCAAGGGGAAGGGTTTCGGCGCTTACTACGAAAGTAAAGACGGGCTCCAAGACTTTTGCAAGCAGTATTGGGACAACCAGACGCTCGGCGTTGTTTACCTAACACTCGCCGTATCCGTCTCCATGATCATGAACCTGATTTTGAAAGAGCTTTGTAACTTCTTGGCGATGTGGGAACACCCGCATAGCTTGACGAAGAAAGAGCTGGCGATCGCGAGCTACATGATCGTCGCGCTCGTGGTGAACATGGCGTTTCTGCCGTTGTTCATGGCGGCGCAGATTCAAAAGCTCTCGGGGGTTCCGTTTCTGTTCAAAGGAGGACACCCGGACATGACCGGGTACTGGTACACGGATTTTTCAAACAAGTTCGCGCAGATTGTTATTCTAAATGCGGGGAGTTTTCCGTTTACGCTGCTCACGCCGGTTGTGCTTTGGCGGATAAATGTGTGGCTCAACACCCCAAAGGTGAAGTCGCAAAGGGAGCTCAACGAGCTCATGACGCCGCCCCCGTTTTTGCTTTCCGAGCGCTACGGACAGTTCATCGCGCAGGTCGTGTACAGTTTGATATTCAGCGCGGGAATTCCGCTGGTGCACGTCGCGATGGTTGTGTTCATCGTCATGTCAATAGCGATCGACCGCGTGATGCTGGTCAGGTACTGCGCCAACCCGCCGCGGTACAGCGCCAAGCTAGCGGCGCTGCTGATTCACGTCATGCCCGTCGCCGTGGCGTTACATTTCGCGGTGGCGACGTGGGCGTTTGGTACGCGGGACGCGCCTTCCTACATGGTGGGCGGGGGTGCGGATTTCACGGAGGCGTGGGTGGGTGGTGTCCGCGTCGAGGATGACCAGTACGACATCAGCGCGCGTCTCGGGCGGGTGAACGGGCTGGTGCCGTTCGTGGGCTTCGTGGTGACGAGCTCCCTTTTCCTGGTCACCGAAATAATCCTGTTTCTGCAGAAAAGATACGCCACGAAATCCATGGACCTGGAAGGGTGTCCCCCCCTGCCGATGGTCATAAAACAAGGCCGACTCACCGGCATGGAGTCGTACAAAATAACCGCCAACCCGGATTACAAGCACCTGTTCGACACGGACGGGAACGACGAAGTCGCGCAGGCGTTGATGTGAGAGTATTGAAGGTGATGTTCGAGAGAGTGAGGAGTTCAGGAGGGTGTGTTTTACCACCCTGAGGAGTATTCGCGCAAAAGAAAGTATCAAGCCCGTTGAGAAAAAAGAAGTAAGGATAATATTCCGAACCCCTTCTATCCTCCCTAAACCCACCAAGAAGGAAACGATACTCGCGGGTTCGCGCCGCGCACAATTCTAAAATTCTAAAACCTTTGCTCAAGGGCCTATTATAGCCCTTGCTTTGCTAACAAGGATTTCTTGGCGACGAGAGTTGGCGCGCGTCGGAGGCAGCCTTTTCGCTAAGTCAAGGAGGCCTCCCGCGTCCGCTCGTCGTCCGCGCTACTTCTATCGGGGGTACCCCCTTCTATCTTGGTACCCCCTTCTTTATCGACGCACGCCGCCCAATTACCTCGCTTCGCTTCCCACCCTTGGCCCCCGGTAGTGACCCCGGTGCACGATGAACTGGTCGGGGCACTCTATTTCCAACAGCCACGCTTCGTCCCGAGCGCAGGTTTCGCCGTTTGGTCCACACTCCACCTCCGTGAAGTAATGACAATCCCTGCCGCCCCCCACCGCGTAGGGGGGGTGCAGCACGTCAAGCAGCGCGCACGCGGTGACGGCGTGGAAGGTGTGGATGTTGGCGTCGTGCGGAAACAACGCCAGGGGGGAGGTCGGGGCTTGGGTCTCGCGGTCCGCGACTAACCGCGCTAAGCGAGGTTGATTGCTACCGTGTTTTTCTGCGGTGTCTTTTTCGCCATCCCCTCTTCCGCCGCCCCCGTCGTCCTCCCCATCCTCCGCCTCCACCCAGTCGAAGCTCCGCACCCTGACTCGGCCGTAAAGCAGCTTTGAAACCACGGTCATCCCCGGGTGGTCGTGTAACGGAATAACCCCGTGTTCGGGAAAGCTAAACACCCCCATGGTGAACTGCGGCGAGTCGTGCAAACGCAGGTACTCCAGAGGCAGGTAGGACGGACCGGAAATTCCGTTCCCGTTGGAAACACACCTCCCGCCTCCCAGCAAACGACCCACGGCTTTGTCCGTGCGCGTTGGCGGGGTGATGCGTAAGTCACCGGGGGTCATTGCGTCCATGAACGGCGCGATGGCGTCCACCTCCGTTTGTGTCGCGGGCGTGTCCGCGGGTAAAACCCCGAGCACGGCTTCGCATTTGTCGTAAAGGCGCCCCAGCGCGCAATCGCTGCTTTGCCCCCGCGTCGCGAGGGCCATGACGTGCCACCTAGCTCGCCTGTCAACGCGCGCGCTCGTCGTACTCGAAAGGCTGACCGTAGATGCAAGCCCCCGGAGCATCACAGGCGGCAGGCCCTGTGACGTGAGGGGCGGTTTGACCCCGAGGCGCGCGAGATCTACATTTAATAAAATGACGTGGTTTCCGTGGGAAGAAAAAAACAAGTTAAAACGTGAAAAAAAAACGCTTTCTTTGTTTTTCTAATTAGTCGCTCGCAACAACCACACCGTCGAGACTAACTACCCAAACTACCCCCGGTTCACCAAACGCAACCCTTCCTGCATCACGCGCGTGTAGTCGTTCACCGCGTCTATGATCCGCGCGTCTTCCCCTATCCGTTCCTGTTGTTCCTCGTTCAGCGCTCTTTTCACGTTTTGTATTTCGGACAACACCGCGTTTTGAAACGAGTCGGATGCTGTGCTTTCCTTGTCCTGAAGGCGTGCGATGTCGCTTTGAATCATTTCCAGGCCCTTTTCTCGATGCGCACTCTCTTCATCTACCTTTTCTGAAATCTTCCAAACGTCCTCGCCGACCCGCTTCAAAACAACCGTCTCCCGCTCCAGCCGCGCCACTCGCTCGTCGTCGATGCTCGCCTCCACCGCCTCCACCCTCTCCACCACGAGTTCACCTAACTGCTCCACATCAATTCTTCGCTGGGTTCGCTCCTCACGCAAACCTTCTCTGATTTCGTGGAACTGTTTCTGCAGAATGTCCATCGCTTGCCGGAGCTCGGTTGACAGCGCGTCGAATTTTGACTCCAGCCGCGTTTCGGTTGCGCGCAAATCTGAAACCATCGCGTCTCGGAAAGCAACCTCATGTTCCCGTCGACGTCTCGTTTCCGCCAGCACGTCAACCTCCAACCGCTGCACCTGGTCGAACAACGCGTTCCGTCGACCCAGCTCCTGCTCGCTGCGCCGTTGCTTCTCAATCTCCAAGTCGCTGTAGAACTGCGAAAACTTTCGCGAGACGTCCGCTAAACGCCGGGAAGGGCCATCTTCATCGTGGACGCTTTGTGTGGCCGGCGCAGGCACTGGGGAAGCCGCGGCGAGACTCTCCAGCGCGGCCAGGCTCGGCATGTCACTCCGCGCCGCTGCGGGCTGGGTCGCGTCTGTGCGTTGTGGGAAAGGAGAGTGGACGCAGGGAGGGTGTGGTCAGGACATTGACACTGCAAGACGTTCATTTGCGGGCGTTCCGAGATTTGCGGTGCCGAGTCCGCACGACAGGGGGACGACCACACGCCATGAATCGCGATGAGAGCATAACGCGGACGCACCTGTTTCTTCCATCGCCATAGCACGCCGAGGAAGGCCGCGGTGGGCCTCGACACGCCGCGCGTAACAATGCGCCTCTCCAACGCGCGCCACCAACGGCCGAAAAATAACTCGGAGGCGAAGGACGACGATTTTCGGGAAACGGCGTCGAGTTGAAAATTCATCAGTGTCGCCTCGTCATCGCCCCGGCTCGCCCTCATCAAGGCGCCACTTCGCGGCGCGCCAGGTCCTGGCGGGCGATGTTGCGGCACGGCGCGCGTCGTTTGGCAGGCGCCACACGAGGCGCCGCGCCTTCCCTCGTCGCGTCTCGGGTGTTTCCCGGGACGTCGTCGACCGCGCGCGGATGGATAATCGACGGATGGTCCACGTCGACGCAAGTTACCAAAGTGCCCGGGTGTTCGCCAGCCGGGGCGTTCCCCAACACACAAGGGCGCGCGCGGTCATTCGCATCTCAAACCAGTTCTTCCGAAACCAGAGACGCGGCACGACTACGGTCCGTACGCGCAGCCCGAATAGCGTCCAGCACGCACCAACAGCAAGGCAGCGCGAACACGGGTGGCATTTATTTACTCGCCCTGACCGTGGCTATGATCGGCGCGACGTACGCGAGCGTGCCTCTTTACCGGATGTTCTGCCAGGCGACTGGGTTTGGAGGCACGACGAGGCGTAAAACCATAGAAGATAAGCTTCGGGAGACTGATAGCTTACCCGAAAGCACGAAAGCAGCCGCGGAAGCAAGGTCGGTAACCATTTCGTTCAACGCGGACGTCGCGGAGGGCATGCCTTGGAAATTCACGCCGACGCAGAAAAACGTGGTGGTCACACCGGGTGAGACCACCCTCGCTTTCTTCACCGCGAAGAACAAATCGAAACAGGCCGTCACCGGGGTCGCCACGTACAACGTGCAGCCCAACAAAGCGGGGAGCTACTTCAACAAAGTGCAGTGCTTTTGCTTCGAGGAACAGAGATTAAGGGGGGGGGAGGAAGTTGATATGCCGGTTTTTTTTTATTTAGACCCGGAGGTACGTATTTCCCAACCCAAATCCCCTGACTGTTTGCCCATACAAGACTGACACTTTCTTTTATTTATCGTAAGTTCGCCACGGACCCGGCGATGGCTGACGTGAACGACGTGATTTTGAGCTACACGTTTTTCCGCTCGGACGATTTCGACGAAACCGCGGAGGCGATTCTGGAGAACCAACAGAAATCGGGGATAAGGACGCACAGGGGGGTCGTTCCGGAGGGGATAAAAACGCACGCGGGGCTCAAAGCATAGGGTACTTAGCTGATGTAAACTTTAGATCTGATTTACTTAAAAAAAGTATCTTATTTGCTCGTCTCGGCCTTGTCCGAATCGTCAGACAAACTGTCGTCGTCACTTCCGTCGCTCTCAATGTACCCAAGGTCTGCCGCCTCAGCGCGCGTCGATGCGGTCCACCGACAGCGGTTCGCGCGCGCCCATTTCAGCACCTCGAGGTGTCCGTGGTAAGCCGCCCCCGAGCACGTACCCTCGTCCCACGGGCAGCCGTTCGCGCGCGCCCACTGCAGCACCTCGAGGTGTCCGCCCAACGCCGCCCTCGAGCACGTCTGCTCGTCCCACGGACATCCATTCGAGCGCAGCCACTGCAGCACCACGAGATGACCGCCCTTCAACGCCCACGCGCATGTCCATTTGTCCCACGGGCAGCCGTCCGCGCGCAACACCTTCAACTCCTCGAGATGTCCACCCCTCTCCGCTGCCAGACAAAGGTATTCTTGACGCGACAGGCGACCTCCCCGTTGCCGGCGCTGCAGCGCGCTGAAACATCCGAGGTGTAGGGCACGCTGATCATCAAGCTCTTCAAACTGAAGCCCCGTAGATCTCGCACGGCTGCCAGCGGTGAGCCGTGCGATGCGCGACGCGGTGGCGTCGAAATACTCAGATCTGAGGACGTGCGTGATGACGATGTCGTTGAGAAGGCCGGGGATGGCCTCGCCCGGGTTAGCCGCGGTAGCATCGCGGCGTTCGCGCTTTCTCTTGCGTGCGCGAGTTTCCATACTAAGCGTCGCGTTGGAAAACGACGTGGAGGGTGTGCGCGTCGTTGTGCTTCGAGGCCTCCGAGAAAGCGTTGGTGGCGACGGAAGTCTCTCAAAAACAAAATCCCTCAATTCTACGCTCAACGTAACCCCTTCTTTTTTTTGGTCTTTTTTTTTCATGGCGTGAAATCTCACTTTCGGGTCGTCCGCTGCTCCGGAGCGCACACGCATCCGTTAAAGCCTCTGACGTTTGGGTATCTTAGCCTACATGTTCGTCGTCTATGCCTGCGTTTTTGGGCGCTGCTGGCCGTGCGGAAGACCGCTTGAATGTCGTCGAGTGGCACCGACCCCCTCGAAGAAAAAGTTTTTTCGGTGGTTTTTCTGAAGTCGAACGGATTTAACAAAGTCGAACGCAGAAACGTTCGTCCTTCTTATTTTCGTGGGACGAAACGACACCATCGACCTCACTTCCCCCCGCGCCTCCGCCTCTCCGCGACGGACAAGCTCCGCTTCACCGCGAGCATCTGCCCACCGCGTCGCTTGAACCACAATGAAAGACACGGATATACTTCCATCCACCAACCCGCCCATCAAGGTCAAGGTCAAGAGGGCCGCCCCGGAGATCCTCGACAAGTACACCGTTCCGGTGTTCTCTATGCTAGTGCTTGGCATTTTCGCAGTCGGCCTCGGCCTCAGCCTCGGCATCGGCCTCAAGAGCGACGATCAATCCAACACGGGCTCTGACGCCACGTGCGACACCGTAGTCAACGCCGCTTCGTACAGCTCAGCATGCACGGTGGCTTCTTGCGACCCCGGCTACGAACCCAATGGAGACGGCAGCTCATGTACTGTCTGCGCCGTAGCCAACGGCGCTACTTACAGCGCCTAATGGAGCTGGTAGCGCATGTACTGCATGCGCTGCCGTAACCAACCTTGCTACTTACGGCTCCGCATGCACGGTGGCTTCCTGCGGCGCTGGCTTCGAGCCTAATGGAGCTGGCAGCGCGTGTACTGCATGCGTCGTAGCGAACGCCGTTACATTTAGCGCCGAATGCACGGTTGCTTCCTGCGGCGCCGGCTTCAAACCTAATGGGGACAGCAGCGCGTGTTCTGCATGCGCCGTAGCGAACGCCGTTACATTTAGCGCCGAATGCACGGTCGCTTCCTGCGGCGCTGGCTTCGAGCCTAATGGAGGTGGCAGCGCGTGTTCTGCATGCGTCGTAGCGAACGCCGTTACATTTAGCGCCGAATGCACGGTTGCTTCCTGCGGCGCCGGCTTCAAACCTAATGGGGACAGCAGCGCGTGTTCTGCATGCGTCGTAGCGAACGCCGTTACATTTAGCGCCGAATGCACGGTTGCTTCCTGCGTCGCCGGCTACGTGACCAACGGGGACAGCAGCGCCTGCGTGTCTCCTCCTTTCATGGACCGCGCGGCGCTCAAGACCGCAGTGGACGCCTGCCTGGCCCTGGACGCCACCAGTGTGGCGTGCTGCGCGGCGGGTACCGCCGGGGGATCGCAGGCTAACTGCGCGAACGACGACACCCTCGCGTGCGGGGTCGTGCGCTGCAACGAGATGGCGGACTGGAACACCGCGCTCGTGACCGACATGTCCGCTCTCTTCGCCGTCAGTTTGTCTTCCGGCCTCGCGAGCTTCAACGCCGACATCTCCGCGTGGGACGTGAGCGCGACCACCTCGTTTCAATTTATGTTCCTTATCGCCGGGGCGTTCGACCAGGACATCTCGGGCTGGGACGTGTCCAGCGCTACGAACTTTGATTGGATGTTCGCCGGAACAGGGGTTTTCAACTCGCCCCTCAACGCGTGGGGGGCCAAGACGAGCAGCGTGACCTCCATGCATGCCATGTTCTACGGAGCGTCGTTCAACCGTGACATTTCCGGGTGGGACGTCTCCAGCGTGACCGGCAGCGGCAGCGATTTCTTTGGAGGAAGGGGCTTTTACCTTATGTTCTCCGGCAATACAATCTTTAACCAGGACCTGTCCGCCTGGGACGTTTCAAAAGCGACGGACTTGGAGTCAATGTTCCAAGGCGCCACTGCTTTCAACTCGCCCCTCTTCCAGGGGTCGACGACGGCCGCGGTTGTAAACATGAAGTCGATGTTCAATGGCGCGGACGCGTTTAACCAAGACATCAGCGGCTGGGACGTCTCCAAAGTGACCATAATGTACCGAATGTTCGGCAGCGCCACTGCTTTCAACCAGGACATCTCGAGCTGGGGTGTCTCAAGCGTGACCTCGATAGGCAGCATGTTCAGAGACGCCCTCGCTTTCAACCAGGACATCTCGAGCTTGGACGTCTCAAGCGTGAACGAAATGAGTGACATGTTCAACGACGCCACCGCTTTCGACTCGCCCCTCAACGCGTGGGGGACGAAGACGAGCAGCGTGACCACAATGGCCAGGATGTTCTACAGCTCGACCGACGGTAACGCTTTCAACCAGGACATCTCGGGCTGGGACGTTTCCAGCGTTTCGTCCAACCAGAATATGTTCTTTGGTGCTACGTGGCATACGGAAACCGATACACCCTGCACCGGCTCCGGCTCGTCCACCGCTACTCTCACCTGGCGCGTGTGCTAGTGGGTTGGGATGGGGAAACACGCGCGTTGGGCGGACGCGCGTTTGGATTGGACGCGACGAAAATATTGAATTTGTTGAGAACAACGGGGCTACTGAGACTGGTGGCGCGCTCGGCGGGGGTCGCGCGACGCGACTCAAATCCCGGCAACCCACTGTTGTTAACGACGCGAGCGCGCACCGAGTATTCCGGGCACGGCGATGTTCTTTTGTTGCGTCGGGTATTATTGTGTCTTTTACTATCCATCAAAAAGGGAAACGGCATCGCTTACGCCGGCGTTTCCGTCGTCACGCCGCCGACAGCGCCAGCGTCCCTTAGAATCTTAACAATAGCCTGAAAGCCGCTTTGACCGCCCCGATCAGCAAGCCCACAAAGAGACCCACAAAGAGAATTGGAGTGGAGATGAATAGCGGCACCACGCCGGTATCTCTTGCGCCAGCCTCGATCAGCGCCCGCACTACCGCCTCGTGGCCCTGTTGAGCGGCGATAAACAGCGGCGTCGCGCCGGCATCCTCCGCCTTGTTGATGTCCGCGCCCGCCTCGATCAGCGCCCGCACTACCGCCTCGTGGCCCTGTTGAGCGGCGATAAACAGCGCCGTCCAGCCGACATCAAATGCCTTTTTGATGTCCGCTCCCGGCTCCCGCCTCGATCAGCGCCCGCACTACCGCCTCGTGGCCCTGTTGAGCGGCGATGCACAGCAGCGTCAAGCCGTTCTCCGCCGCCTTGTTGGCGTCCGCGCCCGCTTCGATCAGCGCCAGCACAACAGCCTCGTGGCCCGTTTCAGCGGCGATGAACAGCGGCGTCCTATCATCATCACGTGCCTTGTTGACGTCCGCGCCTGCCTGGATCAGCGCTCGCACCAACGCCTCGTGTCCCTGTTGAGCGCCGATGTACAGCGGCGTCACGGCGTGATCCTCCTTCTTGTTGACATCTACGCCCGCCTCGATCAGCGCCCGCACAACAGCCTCGTGGCCGTTACAAGCGGCGACGTACAGCGGCGTCACGCCGGCATCCATCGCCTTGTTGACGTTCGCACTCGCCTCGATCAGCGCCTGAACCACCGCCTCGTGGCCTTTTCGAGCGGCCATGATAAGCGGCGTTGCGCTGTTATCCTTTGCCTTGTTAACATCTGCAGCTGACTCGATCAGCACCCGCACAACCGCCTCGTGGCCCGATTCTGCAGCGACGTACAGCGGCGTCGCGCCGTTGTCGTCTGCCTTGTTGACGTCCGCGCCCGTCTCGATCAGCGCCCGCAACACCGCCTCGAGACCCTCTTGAGCGGCGAAGTACAGCGGCGTAGCGCCGACAACCGCCGCCTTGTTGATGTCCGCGCTCGCCTCGATCAGCTCCCACACTACCGCCTCGTGACCGTTTTGAGCCGCGATGCACAGCCGCGACACGCCGTTCTCCGCCGCCTTATTGACGTCCCCACTCGCCTCGATCAGCGCCCGCACCACCACATCGTGGCCCTTTTCAGCGGCGACGTACAGCGGCGTCGTGCCGTCAACCGCCGCCGTGTTGGCCTCCGCTCCCGCCTCGAGCAGCGCCCGCACAACCGCCTCGTGGCCCATTTTCGCGCCGATGATCAGCGGCGTCGCGCCGTTTTCGTCCGCCTTGTTGACGTCCGTGCCCGTCTCGATCAGCGCCTGCAACACCGCCTCGTGGCCGTTTTGAGCGGCGATGCACAGCGGCGTCAAGCCAATATCATTCTCCTTATTGACGTCTAAGCCCGCCTCTATCAGCACTAGCACTACCTTAAGGTGTCCACCGTTTGCCGCCATTATGCACGTCTCCTCGTCCCACGGGCAGCCGTTCGCGCGCAACCACTGCAGCACCTCGAGTTGTCCACCCTTCGCCGCATACGCGCACGTGTTTGCGTTACACGGGCAGCCGTTTGCGTGCGCCCACTGCAGCACCTCGAAGTGCCCACCCTCCGCCGCTCCCGAGCACGTCTTCTCATCCCACGGGCAGCTGTTCTCGCGCAACACCTTCAACTCTTCGAGCTGTCCGCTCTTCGCCGCTGCCTGACAAAGGTATTCTTGACGCGACAGGCGACCTTGCCGTTGCCGGCGCTGCAGCGCGCTTAAACATCCAAGCTCCACGGCACGCTTTTCATCAAGCTCCTTAAATTGCAGCACCATTCCCGCCACCGCGGCGCGCATCGCACGGCTCACCGCTGGGAGCCGTGCGAGATCGGCGGGATCGTCGAAATACTCAGATCTCAGAATGTGAGTGGCGACGAGGTGGTCGGGGAGGCGGGCGAAGGCACCTTGCGCGTCGGTAGGGCTCGCGGAAGTATTGGCGATCGCGATATTACCGAACGCGGCAGTCATGTCGATATGCGCTGCGTCGGAGGACATGTGGTGAAGGGTGTCGTGTGCGGGTCGTTGTGCGTCGAGGCTTCCGAGAGAGCGTTTACTGAAAGGACAGCTCAGCTTATCAGATTCGTTCAAAAGATTCGTGGCTTCGTCACACCGCGTCGCGCCCGTGGTGTGTGCATGGCGCCTCGGCGTCGTTCCTCCGTCGCGGCCGCGAATCCGGAGGCGGCGATGGAAGAGTACGACGACCTCGGGGCTTCGTTTGGACGGGATGTCCTGATTGGTGAGATTGGTGAGCTGAGCGTCGGATTGACGTGCCAGATCTGCGGCGAACCGCCGAAATCACCGACCACGTTGCCGTGTGCGCACTCGTTCTGCTTGACCTGCGTGGGTGGCAAGCTGCAGGGTCCGGGGGTGTACGAGAGCAAGTGCCCTACCTGCGGCATTCCAGTACACTTCAAAAACCTGAGGGTCAACCAAACAATCGCCGGGCTCGCGGAGCAGGTTGAAGCGGCGCAGTCGCGATTCTCCAACGAACACGACTCTCAGTCTGAAAAACCGGCGCGCGCGGACGAACGCGCGGGTGAGGCGCCTGCATCCCCGGGAAACGACGGACAAACCACACCTCCAACTCCAACTGACGAGCGGTGTCGCCAAATCGCGAAGGACTTGATACAAATAGACGCGGCGATGGCGTATCTCACCGAACGGCTTTTGGCGCTGGAACGAAAAGCGGCGGCGCGCGGCGAAAGAGAAGCGGCGACGGCGAAAACCGAAACCGAAACCGAAACCGAAACCGACGCGCTCGACCCGAACGCGGCGCCCACCCCGACGCCGATCCGCGTCAGCGCTGTTCAGCACACGCAACACACAGCAAACACGCAAAACAGTAGTGGCACAGACAATGCGCATACGCACGACGAACCACTCGCGACTCCGCTCGCCTCGAGTGACACGCGCACGCACACGCAGGTCAAGCGGCTCACCCTGGCGCAAGCCAGGCGGCTGTACGCGGCGGCGCACGGACGACAACCGCCGAAACGTTTGTCCACCCTGAAAAAGCTGCGCCACGAGCTTTCCAAGCTGGACGATTTGATCGTGGAGCAGTTACTGGAAATGGTGCTCGCAAAAGAGGCGGGTGATGGGGATGGGGAGGATGGGGGTGATGATGTGGATGCTGGGGATGCTGATGACGTGATGGACGTGAACACAACTGCAACTGGAGGCGGCGACGACGACGGCGCCGTCGCTACGACTGACCGCGACGCGCTCGAAAAAACCCTCGCCACGCAGAGTCAAATTCGGCAACGAGTCTTCGCGCACGCCTCGGCGTCGAGCTCTTCCTCTTCCCAAAAAAAGAAACAAGAGCTGACGAAAGCGGTTACACTGGTTAACAAAGCGGTGAGCGCTAGTGAACAAGCGTCGAGCGTACCGCCCGGGGGCGAGTTCCCCGAAAACGCCACGCACTTGTTGATGGACGTGGACGACGACGGAAACACGCAAAAACAAAAAACCGGTGCCAAAAAGAAAGTTCGCCTTCGCACGGTGCGGTACCTGGAAGCCATCGCGTGTGGGGCGTGGGTGCTTGACTTTGTTTACCTGCGCGCGTGCGCCGCGGCGGGGCGGTGGCTCCCGGAGTGCGATTTCGAGCTCGTCGACCACGGGAGGGACGATTCGTGGAACTTAGGGTCGGGTGAGGGAGAGGGAGTGCGTTGTCCTGGAAACTCGGTGGAGAGACGTAACGTACGGGCGGATACACGCGAGACTTGCAAAACCGAAACCGGCCCCGTCGGCGGGCGGATGCGCAAAGCACAAAAACGTCGGTTACCGTTCGTCGGCGAGGTCGTCGCCGTAGCCTCAGCACCAGAACGACTGCTGGTGGTTGAGATGGAGCGTCTGCTCTTCGCGGGCGGCGCGGAGGCGGTGCTTAAGCGACCTGTGGAACACGGGTTGGGCGGGCGCACCACGATTGGCGGGAGTTCCGGGCGCAAGAAAAGACGGAAAACCAATTCCATCGGTGGTCCTTTTTCGGACACCGCCTGTGAAAAGGGTGTCCCAAACGAAACAAACGCCATCCCCGACACCGTGCCCGATTCCCAGCAAAGCGAGTACGAGTCTCCGGAGAGTTTGAACAATCACGACTGGGCGGCGGGCGCGACGGTTGTTATCGACGGCGGCGACGCCGGCGGCGACGCCGTCGGCGACGCCGTCGGGTGCCCCGTGGTGGACTGGCACTGGGTGTTACACTCCCTGGTGCACCACACGCCGATGCCGAAAGCGCAGTACCCGAGTGTGAGAAGTGGGGTGTAGGTGGAACGATTTTTAGCAGGTACGAAGGGTAGTTTGTTTTTACAACGAGTCGTCATCAATCACCTCCACTGGACGTAAAAGGTCCTTTTAGTTGTCCTCCGCGACTTCGTACGTCACGGTTTCGTCCTCCCTTGGGCCCGCGGGGTACGTGCAGATACCGAGGCCTTGGATGGGCTGGCACGACGCGCCTCGCGGGCACCCGCCCGCGGACGGTTTGCAAATAAGCGCGCACTGCGAAGGCTGCGCGTGTCCAGGGGTTTCCAAAACGCACTGGCCCTCCGCGGTGGCGCCGAAGTGCGCGTCCTTGGGGCATGGGTTCGCGGGGTTGCACGTCGGAGAGCAGAACGCACCGGGAATGCCGTTGATGGAGACCTTGGCCTCGTCTTTCTGGCAAGCGCCCGTGGACGGGTTGCTGTACGGCAGCTTGTGCGCGCCAGCGGCGTCCAGACCGGCGGTCGCCTCGGAAAGGAAAGCCTCGGAGATCTGCATCTGCACGGGGGCGTTCTCGGAATCGACACCTGTGCGAGACAAGAACTCGGGGGCGGCCAGGTGCGCAGGCGCGGCGCGCGCGCTGGCGCCGCCGAGGAAGGCGAGGAGGAGGACGAAATGAGAGAACTTCATGCTGGTTGGTGGTTCGGCTGGTGTGCGCGAAGGAGTGCGCAGGGAGCAGCGACGTCACCTCGATTTAGGGCTGATGCTGACGGAAATATTCCTCCTCGTGTGTGTCGGAACATTTTCCTCATCCTGCAGAGCTGCAGTCTGGTGTGCGCAAGTATGGCTCCGGAGCCGCTCCCCAAGGCGCCCTTCGCGGAGATGGCCATCGCGCTCGGTATCGCCGTCCTCCTGGACGCGGTGGGCACGGCGAAGTGCGCGCTGATGTCCGTGAGGTACGACAAAGGCGTGAGCTCTGGGTGGCGAACGTGGAGCGCGAGGGCGGATTCTTTTCTCGGTTTCGGCGCGGATGTATCCGACGGTGCACAGCGACTGCAACCCAGGTTGGCAGGTCTGCATTCCGGGTGGCTGTGGGGTCGCCAAGTCGATTTATCGGATGACCAGTGGAGGGGATTTCGGGGTCACCTGCCTCTTTTGGTGACCGTCGCGTTGGTAACCGCCCCGCTTATTCACTTGGCGCGCTATAGATTCGGCAAAAACGCAATGCCAAAAGTCCACGCCGCGTACGGCGCGCTCTTCGTCGCGTACCTGCACGGCACGCGATTCGTATGGATAGTTGTTCTCATTGGAACGCACTTCACGGTGTGTCACGCATTCTGCGGTAAAAAAGGTGTGGGCATCCCCGCGGTGTGGCTAAGCGCGATTGCGCAACTCGCGCTCGCGCAGTTCACGGCGCACAGATGGCGTTTCGGTGGGTTGGCCGAAAATTCTGTGCTTAAAGTTTTGTTGCCCGGCGCCTTCGCGAACTTTTCACAAACCATGGACCACCAATCGCACCACGGAATTTTGCCCCGCTGGTGGGTGCACCACAACCTGTTAGTGCTCCGTTTGGTAAGCTACGGCGTGGATTTGCACCACGCAAGGGTTAGAAAAGGTGCCGAGGCAAGAGACGACGAAAAAACGAAGGCGACGAAAACGAAACCGGTGACGAAAACCGACGACGAAAAACCAAATGCAAAAGAACCCACCCCGGAAGAACGCCGCGATTACGACTCCTTAGCCCGCACGCCTTCCCGTGCCGTTTCGTACTCCGCGTACGAGTACGTCGCGTATTGCCTGTACCCGCCGCTTTACCTCGCCGGCCCGACCGCGGTTTTCGACGCCTTCGCGTCGCAACTGCGAACGCCGCAGAGTTCGTATTCGCGAAGACGACTCGTGTACTACGTTTTCGTCAAGTTCGGCGCGGTTCTTTTGTTGCTTGAAGTCTGGACACACTTGATATACACCAACGCCATGGCCAAAAACCGAGTGTGGACGGGTGCTGCTTCTGTTGGAAACTTCGGTCCCTTCGAAGTCGGCTTCACGTCCTTGGCCACCCTGAACTTCATGTGGCTAAAGTTTACCGTGATTTGGCGTTTCTTTCGAACCTGGAGTCTCCTTAGCGGGGTGGAGGTCCCGGAGAACACGACGCGGTGCGTGAACAACAACGCCACGATTTTGGGTTTTTGGAAAGGCTGGCACGCGAGTTACAACAAGTGGCTCGTTAGGTACCTGTACATCCCACTGGGAGGGTCAAAATACAAGCTAATAAACGCGTTTGTGGTTTTCGGGTTCGTGGGGGCGTGGCACGACCGCGTTTCGCCGCGGTTGTTTTGGTGGGCGATGATCTTCGCCGCCTTTCTCGCGCCTGAAACTTTAGTAGGAGCGTTAGGCGAAAAGCTCTTCCCCACCACTGAATCTCGCAGCACACGAACATTTCGACTAATTCGGTCGTTCCTAGGTGCGGTCAACGTGCACGTGCTCATCACGGGGAACATGGTCGGGTACGTCGTGGGGATGGACGGAGCGAACGAGCTGGTCGGGGCGTACTTTTCGCGAGGCGTTTGGTAAGTATTTCCCATTTACCACATTCCGACGACTGATTGCCCATACGAGACTGACACTTCCTTTTTTATCTCAAGGAGCGCGCTTTGGTTTTTGGCGGCGTCGCTCGTCGCATGCGGCGCGGCGGCGCACGTGGGGTTCGAGCAGAGGGCGGGGGAACTGAGGGCGAAGCTGGGGGGTGGTGAAGAGAGGGGAGTGCAGGGAGAGACCGGGCGCGCGAAGACAAACTAGAGGGGAAGGGGGGAAGGGGAGTTGAGGGTGGTTATAGCCGACGACGACGCGGTGAAGATGACGTGCGGAAATAGTACTCTGAAAAGCGAAATCGTCACCGATAGTTTAACAATCGTTTTATACTTTTGCCCTACACTCTATGTACTTGTTTTGCCGCTTGCCGTGGGGACAGGGGTTACACTCTCTGCATTTGCGTTTCAGCAGGTCGTGCAGCTAACGCCTCAAGTTCGTCTTTGTAATCGGTCAGAGGGTAGTTGGTCTTAGCCTTAGCGCCGTACAGGCAGACGGCCGCGCTGTCGTAGGCTTTAGCTGCGTCAACCTGTTTGACATGAAGCCCAAGGTACGTTTGCTTGCGTGACCTCGATTTTGAAATGCCAAATTTCTCAAAATCTGGTTCTTTCAGTCGATAGGTGGAGGTGGGCACTGTTTCGCCTATGCTATCACACTCGCGATCGGCGTTCGCGTTCCTGTTCTGGACTTCCATCGCGACGGTCGATTCGTGACCGGATTCTCGCGATGGATATCGCGCCAGGTACGTCCACCGTGGCTCTGGATGCGGGGAATACGGTCCCGAGGGTAACGGGAGGGGCGTCACCGGGAGTGCTTTCGGGGACGATCGCACTCTCGGAAGTTTCGACACCTTCAGCGATGCCGCCGGTGCGCCGTACGAACGACGACGATCCCATCGTGTCGGACGAAGTGTTAGCAATTCGTTTAGCGGAGGAACTCAACGCGACTGGACGTAAACGACGCGCGCCGGAACCCGTGTTCACACCGCTCGCGTCGTGGCGCCCTTCCAAAGCAGCGGGTGCCAAGGCGAAAAAGGCTGTCAAGCCAAAAAACACCAAAAAGAAACACACCCAAAAGAAACCGAAAAACGACGACGCCGCCGCTTCGCCGCCGCGCTCCGATTCCGACGACGACGACGACGCGTTGCTTTGTGATTTTAAGTGGCAAGAAAGCCTGCCCGCCAAGGAGCTATCGCCGCCAAACGGATTCCTCGCCGGCGACTTGGTCTGGGTGGGTTTGGGATCAAAAGGTAACCCGTTGTGGTGGCCGGGTCGCGTTTGGAAACTGCGAAATTGCCAAAGCGCCGAAGCGTTGTGGCGACGAAGAGGCGCGCCGCCGAGCGTTCAAAAAGCGTTAGTGCGGTGTTTCGGCGACGACTCCTTTGCGTGGGCAACGCATGACACGCTCGCGGCGTTTTACACGCACCAACACGAAGACATCGAGAGGCTGGGCACGGAAGAAAACACGACGGCGGCCGTGGACGCCGCGACGTCTTTATTAATACGCGAGAAGCACGATTTGTGTTTCTCCGAGCTTCTCGCCATCGCCAGCTCAAAGCCGGGCCACGTCCGAAAGAAAGGCAAAAGCAAGCACGGCCTACGCATCGTCGCCTCGGTGGCGCACAGAGCCCTGGAGTCCGCGGAAGAGGCGTCCATGGGCGCGTGGGTGCCGAGCTGGAGCGCGAGCGAGGGGGAGGAGAACGGGGAGGACGGGGACGGGGATGATGATGAGGGTACTGAAATCACGGCATCGACAAGAAGAAAAAAACAGCAAACAATCGTGGACCCTCGCCACGCGTGCCGCAAATACGAGCCAAGGGAGGACGGCGAGAAGGACGGTTTGACTCCCGATTGGGTGATCGACGCCGGGTGTATTGTTTTCGGGCTGAAACCGCCCACCGTGGATACCCCGACAATCAAAGGGTTATTAGATCCTTGTACGAACAACAAGCGCCGGCCGAACATTCCCGCAGAGAAGCTATACGACAAAACCGACGACGGGTTGCGTCAGGAAAATTCCTGGAAAGGGTACCACGTGATTTTGAACCCGTCGTACGAGAACACGGTGCAGTGGCGTTTCATTAATCGAGCAATCAACGAAGTAGAGTGGGGATTTTGCCCCGGCGTTTTGTTGGTGTGCCGCAACAGCACGGACACGTCGTATTTCCAGCGCCTTGTTCCGTTTCCGCGCGTGTTTCTGCGACGAGACGCCATCATGTTCAAGGACTACACCAACTCACCCGTAGGGTTTGGGATTTGCGTTTTCTGTTTAGTTGGCAGCACGTTACGAAAACAGGAGAAGATTGAAACCTACAAACGGTTCCACGAACAGTTCGCGCACGCGGGCGAGTTCAACGTCCCGTTTGACCGCGAGTTCATGGACACCAAACAGTTTGGCGAATTAACAGACAGGCTTCATACACAAGCGCAGGAGAAGTTTCGAGACAGCTGGGTCGCGTGTGACAAGTGCGACCGGTGGAGGGAGATCTGCACTTCGTCGCTTTTGCAAATCGGAAAGGAAATGTCGTGGCGGTGCGCAGACGCGTACGGCGTCGACGTCGGGTGCTCCGCGCCGCTCACGGACAGGGAGTTCAAAGCGTTTTCCGTCGCCAGGAAAGGACACGCGCTTGCTCTGACCGCGAACAAAGCGGGGACGGACATTATCGGGTACGGGGAGGAAACAGAGGTGCTGGCGCTGCCTGGGACGGGGGGAGACAGCGGCGACGACGAGGATGACGACGACGACGAGGGCGGGTGGAACAAGGTTGAGAAGGACGAGCGAGACCTGCGCGACGACGGCGACGAGGATGACGGTGACGACGAAGGTAACATCAAAGATGATGTCGGTGATGCCACGACAGCTACCACAGCAGCTACCAATACATCGCTTGACCCCATGGACACGTGGCGTGACGAAGTTTCCCTTCGTGGCGGGCGAAAACGGTTCGTCCTGGACCGTCCGAAACTCGCCAAGAAACGAAAACCGAAAAGAGTAAATACAAGCGCGGAGACTACTTGTGCGAACGACGCGACGCCCCTCAACGCGTTCGAGCGCGAGCGTTTGGAAAACGACATGCGCAACAAGCAGAAGCTCAAGGAAATATGTTTAGGAAACGCGTCTGCGCAACGCCAGGATGTCGAAAATGACTCTCAAACGAACACGAAAACGACCCTCGAGGTTTTGGAAACCGCCGCGGCGGAGGCGAGCTCGAAACTCGCCGCCGCGACGCGCGTACTGAAATCCGCTTCTATTGAAGCTGCGAAGAGTTTCGAGATATCCGAAAACTTACTCTCACGCGCGCGGAAAGCGGCGGCGCACGCGCGCGTCGCGGAGAAGGAAGCGGCGGTTGCGGAGACGGAGGCGATTGATTCCCGGGCTGAGGAATTCGCGGCGCGTGCTATGGTGGCACGCTTGGTGTTGAACGCGGACCACGCAGAAAAGGAGTGCGACGACTATGATAAATAATTAAGCACCTCTACCGCTAAACTTCTACTGCTCGAAACGCGTCGTACGGGGACTAGTCCTTCATTTTCCCACGCGGCGCAAAGTTGTTTCGAATCGCGGGCGACGTCGCTTCACTCACGTCGCTCACGTCCCCTGTGTACCCGCCCCCGTACTCTCGGGCACGGTCCGTACTGACTCCGGAATACCCCCCCGGCGGCGACCCCACGGCGTCGAGTAACGGCGTTTTGACGTTGAACACCCCTCCGGTGTTACTGCTCCCGTCGTATTGCGCGCGTCCTTCCCTTGCGTATTGCCCTTGTCCTTCCCTGCCGAACCCGTCTCTAAACCCCCTCTGGTCTTTATCTTTATCGCCAATCTCGTCTTCAAACTCTTGTTGCAGCTTTTGCAAATCCTCCCGCGTTTTCACGACCTGATACACGGCGAACCCCGCGACGTTGATGGCGTACCCCACGGCTTGCGTGACGGTCACGTTGTCGCCGAAAACGATAATGCTCACCACAACAATGCCGATATTCCTCACCTGCCCCGCGGCTTTGAACGTTAACGAGCCGCATGTTTGTATCACACCCAGTGTGGTTAGAATAACAAAAAATCCAAGCGCGGCGACCGCGAAGTACGGCGCCGGGTTGTTGACGACTTTCATAAAGTTTTCCGGTTTCCGCAACTCGGTTTCTTCGAACACCGCCACGCCCACGCACAGGAAGAAAAAGTTAGCAGGACAGGTGTAGAAAAGCCCCTCTATCAGCCCAAACTGTGAAGTGCCCAACAGGTGCTGGAAAAACACCATGCGCATCGCCTCGGCGGCTTCGCCCGTGAGCATCAGTAGCAAACCGAAAACCGAAAAACTTGGCTCGGCGTGACACGCGACGAGCATACCGACGGTCATCAACAGGACCCCCCCTAGCTTTGGGGTCGTCAGCACGTCAAGCTTGAATAAAACTAACAGAAACAGCACCACGATCGGTGACATGCTTTTCATCATCTGGATGAAGGACACGGACATGAAAAGGTACAGCTCGTTCCCCGTGGCGTACGTCACCGCGGTGAAGAATCCAATCGGGAACACTTGTTTCATCCAGGTTTTGAAGGTCATGTGGCGCTCCAGTTTCGTGTGGCCTGACACCACCAAAGCCGCGCTTACGACCCAGGAGAACAAAGGCCCGGTCGCGGCAAGCGCGATGGGAAACGGGAACCCGTTGTAGTTCATCAACCAGTTGTTTAAGATGATGATGAGCCCCGACACCAGCGACCACGCGAGAAGGTACGTGATCATCTTGGCGTGGTACGTGAAGCTCGCTTCCTGCGCCGCATCCTTCGCCCGCCTCTTCACGGACGTCCGAGGAGTCTCCGCCGCGCTGGCTCCAGTGGAGCCGCTCATCGCGATTCGCAGCCCCCAGGCGCGAGCGACAGTGACGCCGCCCTCGAGGGTAATTGCTCACTTGGCAAGCGGCGGGGTGTTCACCGAAAACTCGTCGTCCTGAAACTCGGGCCGATTAGGCACCACGTGATGAAAAAATCAACAACGTCTCACAGCCAGGGGCGCTTCCGCCCAGGGTGCGTGCGCGATGGCACGGCGTCGCGCCGTGCCGCGCGTAGGGGCACGCGTCTTGGCGTGCCTGGTAGTTATAGCGTGTCTCCCTCGCCCCGCCACGGGCGCGACGGCGAAGGCCACCGACAAAAACGAGGACTTCAAGTACTACTCCCGCGTGTTTCTTCGGTGCGTGGACAACTGCTTGGTGGAGGGGTGCGCGCACGTGACACACCGAGACGTGAACTTCACCACGGGCGAGTGCGTCCCTTTGTGTGCGCTGGATGGCTCGACCTTAAAACCGGGCCAGTACCCCCCTGAATTCACACTGCCCATGCGGTTAACGGGGTGGGACTGCGGTGCGGATTGCAAGTACCGATGCACGCGAACAGTGGTGCGCGTGCGCGCGCACGAAGGGTTGAACACCGCGAAGTACTACGGCAAGTGGTCGTTCCAGCGCGTTCTGGGGGTGCAGGAGTTCGTCTCAATGACCGCCTCGCTCGCCAACGCGGGAGTACATGTGTGGTTCCTCCCGGAGCTTGGGCGAGTCGCGTTTGGAAAAACTCTGGAGATGGAGAACTCTCCTTCAAATAAAAATGAAACCTCCTCCGCCGTCAATCGCGGTTGGGCGTTTCTGTGGTTCGCAAACGGCGTAACCCAGCTCCACGGCTGGATATGGAGCGCGGTGTTCCATACCAGGGACACGCCACTGACGCACGTGATGGATTACGGGTCGGCGAATTTGATTTTCTTCGTTTGGTTGTTCGCCGCGGTTTGTCGGACGTTTGCGATTGAAAAGAAAAAAATCCTGCCGTTGTTTCTTTTGTTCGCCGCCGCGACCGTCGCGCACCTCAAGCACGTGAACCGGCGACAGGAAGACGGCACCAAGTACCACTTCAAATTCAACATGAGAGCGATGATCGCCATGGCGACGACGACCTGGGGGTTACTGCTGTGGTGGGCGTTTGGGGGGAAGGTGTTTGGCGCGAGGGAAGAGGGAGGAAAAAAGGACGGGTATTTAAAAAAAAAACGCACCGACGAAAAGACACGCGGAACCCCGCACCCCGGCAGAGGATACCTCGCCAGGTGTTGTTTTGTATGGCACGTCAGCGCGTTGGCCGAGGTGCTGGATTTCCCGCCTCTCTGGGGTGTGCTGGATGCGCACGCGCTGTGGCACTGCGGGACGCCGTACACGGTGTGGCTGTGGTACCAGTTCGTGCGCGTGGACGTTTGGGCGGAGAAACCGAAAACGAAGTAGACAAAAAACTAAGACAAATACGTTACGTCAGATACCAAACTCAAACTGTTTGAAGGCGTACGGATCTAGCCGCACCCGTTAGCTCGATGTTTGTAAGCGAAAAATGTTCTTTATCCGTTCTTCGGCGTGCTACGTTACAAATTCAAATACCACGATACCTATCCATGGATGGAGTGATTATACATTTGCGTCTGTTGTGCGTCCTTCGTCTTTCTTCTATTTTCATTTTCCCTGAAACCCTCCTCTTCCACGAGCGACGCGCTGACGACTGACTTTCTTCCGGAGACCTTATTTCCCAAAATCCGTCATCCCGCGTCGCTCATATCACCGTCCCCGCCGCCACCACCGTTCCCGGCATGAACACGATGATTCCGTCCTGGATGACGTACCCCTTCCCGGTCTCGGGATCCACGGTAACGCGGTTGATATCCAACCCGTTTTTGTCCTTCTCGCCGTTTTCGTTGGTCAGGAAGCAGTTCTCCCCTATAACCACGTCGCTGTGCACGACGCAATTTCGCAAAACCGACCCCGATCCGACGTCCGCCGCGCCGTCCCCGTGCAAATACCCCGTCTCCTGGTGTCCGATGAAGATGCACTCGATGATCGTCGTGTTTTCGCCAAGCACCACGCACGGCCCTAACACTGAATTTGTGACGGATGACCCCCCACCCACCAAAACGCCCTCGCTGACGATGGAGTTTGTCATCTCCACCTTGCCCGTGAACCGCGCGGGGGGCAAGCACCTAGGTACGCTGTGTAGCGGGTTCTCGTGGTCAATCATCGACGCGGCGGAGTACGCAAACGGACCCTCCGCCTCGACGCAAAGCGCTAAGTTGGCGTCGTACCACTCCCGCAAGTTACGTATGGGCTGCCAGTACCCGTCGTGCTGGTGCGCGACGACGGAGAAACCGTGTTGCACGGCCATGGGCAGAATGTTCTTCCCGAAATCCAGCCGTTCTTCTGATTCTGGGTCTAGGGTGACGCAGTCGATCCTGCCCAACAAACTATCCATGGCCCGCTTGGAGAAGATGTACACGCCCATGTTCACGTGCACGTCGCAGTCCGAGAGAAACTCGGCGCCTTCGTAGCACACCGCCACGGCCTCAAGCGCTTTCTTGTCGGGTTTTTCCAAGAACCGGGTAACCTTGCCGCCTTGGAACGTTCCATCCGCGTTTTCTTCAATGCCGACCATCCCAAGGTTGGTGACGTCCAATTCGCTAAGTCGTCGTCGCGCGGTGCCTATTGTGATATCCGCCCCCGTCTCGTTGTGCGTCTTCAACATCTGGCCGTAGTCCATGCGGTAAAGCGCCTCGCCGGAAAGAATCAGGTACGCCTCTGGGGCGGGTACGAAGCCCGGCCCGCGAAGCGCCCCGGCTTTGTAGTGCCGCCGCACGCAATCGGCGCTGCCCATGCTCCACCCCTGATCATCGATTGTCTGGAACGAGGGCAGGACGTCGACGTAGCTGTTTTGTGGCAGGGGTCGCAGGGAGATAACGATAGCAGGGAGGTGATTAAGGTCAGTCGTCGACAGGAAGTTGGGTCAGGTTACCAGACAAGAAGTCACGCGTCGTCGATACGCGTCGTCAAAAAAAGATTCCGTCACCCTCGAAAAGCACAAAAAGAACGTTGAATTTACGAAATGTCGCGTCAAACGGGTCCGTGAGATTAGCCAGATCAGACGGGGGGGGGGTGGCCGTTGGCGAAGGTCGTGGTGTGTGTGGACGTACCCATCGCTTCCGAATCCGAACACCTCGGGTGGGTACGCGGCATGTACGTGCTGGTTCAGGGTGTACGAGTTGAACTGCGTCAGGACGAACGCGCGTTTCATGCCGGAGTTGATGATGTTGGCCAGGGGAAAATCGATGAGCCGGTTCGTCGCGGCAAACTTGAGCGATGCAGCGCATTCGTACTCCGTCAACGGGTTACCCGTCGAAGGCCCGCCCGCCATAACGACGGCCTGTAACAGGTCTTTATGCACTGGTGCACGCTTCGGCTGCGGCGGCGCAGCCGGCGCGTCCTCGGATATCTCCAGCGACGTTTTCGCAGGAGGAGGAGGGGCACGAGGTGCCGGTGCCGGTGTCGACGCGACTTCTTGGTTGGTTACCGCGGGTTCCGCAATCGCCGTTACGGTAACGCCCTGGCGCGGGGCGCCGGGGTCCTGTGTGGGGGGGTAGGGTATATCGATGGTCAGTACGTGGTGAGAGGTGGTATGTGGATGTGGGGAAACATTTTGGGGGTGAACCGCGTTTCGCACGCGCCACAACGCGTCGTGTTCCGAGGTCCCGTACCTCCGCCGAGCGAACGCGGAATCTCTTGAGGGCGGTCTTGTCGGAACCACGGCTTTGCCCGCCGACGCGACCGTCCGCTTTCGCGGACGTAACGCGCGACGACGTCGATACCCATCGCACGGAAGAAGCCTTGCGAGAAAAAAGCGCGCCGGTTCTCCCGCGACCGAGCGCGGGAGGCACCACGAGGGGCGCGGTGCACGCCATTGTCCGCAGTCCAAGAGACGACGACACGGTTTTTGCCGTTGCGAATTTTTTTGTGTTTTTTGTCCCCCTGGTCTTTAACTCCTCGATTTGCCACCTCATCAGTAGGGTGCCCACTTGGTCGCCTACTTGTCACCTCTCCGCCCAATGAAACAACCCATAGAAGCCTTTATTTTCAAAAATAAAAAGGCGGGTTCCACGTCAGCAGACCTGGACCACGCTTTTGCCTGTGGATTTGGTGCTGACTCATAGTAGGTTTTATATGGGATAGGGTTCAAACATGATAAGCACCTTTCACCCTTGAACGGTTTCATCGATAAAAAACGCGACGATGGGAGGCTTGAGGCGTTACATGCCTACGTAGGACAAAGGTCGCCCGTCGCACACTTTTTTAGTGAAATCCCCTTTGGGATCAAAAACACTACTCTACTGTCGCTCTTGCACAGGGTACCGCAGACGGCACCCCCCGTACTTAAGATCCTCATCGTCGCCCCCCTCCCCACCTCTACCCTCGGCGCCACCAGTGCCTCGGGCTGGACAGCCTTTTTGCTCCATGTTGCCATACAAATTTCGTCCACCGAAAACCACGAAACGCTCAGTTTTCGAGGGGAAGGGGTGCCGCTCGACGAAATGCACGAGGTCTTCCGCATGACCAACAGCGCCTAAAAAGCACAGGCATGGATGCTACACTCATGAGCTAGGATTCCCAAGCGTCCGCGGCGCAAACAGATGCGTGTGCGCTCCGGAGCGGCGGAAGAGCCCTCCCTGAAAATTTTCAAGGTCAAAAAAGCCGAAAAGGTAGAAAACTAGGGAGGACGTGCGCTGCCCGTTTGAACAAGCTGCTTTGCTTCATTGAGATTCAGTTGCTGGCTTTCCCGGGTCATCCCCTCGCGCGCGCGTCCAACGCGCGCGATGGCGGGCCCCGAGCGGAGTCTTGACGCGTCCGGCCGCGGAGGTCGCGGTGGGAGGAAATCGGGTTCGGGACGGGGGGGACGAGCCGCGTCTGTGGTGGTGGTGGGGATACCGCGCGACGACGGTGATGTTGAAAGTCGGCGCGTTTCTGGGACCGGCCGACGCGGTGGTGGGGATACCGCCGTCGCGAAGCGCGTGGTTGGCGGTGAAACCGTGACGCGACCGACTCCGCAGCATACACGTGCTAACGATGAGGCAGGTCCGTCAACTCCACCCGGTCCCTCACCCCGAATGACACGCGCTGCGCAGGTTCTGCGCGAGGCGAAGGCGCTGATGAAGGAGCTTTCGCCGTCCAGAAACGATGGCGACGTTGATGTTCGTCACGACGCCCGGTTCGAGGACGACACCGTGCTGCTTGACGTGGCGAACACGGGGGGGCGGTGGCGGTCGCTTCGCGCGCCCGCGTCTAGTGCGAGGGCGCGACTCGAAGCGGAGGCGGAGGACAGTAACGCTTTCGTGTACCGCCGCAGAGACCATAATCGGTCCCAAATCTTCGCCGCAATCGCGGCGGCGGCGCCGCCGCGAAACGGTCTGGACGGCGACTTCGGGGCATCCAGACTGGTGGAGCGCACGGGGGCGCTTAGGGCGGCATCCGCGGCGGCGCAAGCCGCAGCCGCCGCGGCTAGGGGATGGAGAAGACCTGGTGTTGATGCGTTGTTCGATTCAACCGGGAAGGTCACGGATCGTGAAAAAATAAAAATTGACGAAGAGGTGCGCAAGCTACGAGCGAGGCTCACGAACGAGCTCAAGGACAAGGAAACGCACCTCGTTTCCGCTGTTCGAGCCGATGAGGAACAGGTTGCGGTAAGTTCAAAACTGCAGGCGGCGAACTTGGCGAAGGAAAAGGCACGGAAGGAAATCGCGGCGGCGGCAGAACGCGCGGCGGCGGCGGACCGAAGACGCGTCGCCGCGAACGCCGCGGCGGTGGCGGAGAGGGACGCGGAGGCTGCCTTTGAGGCGAGGAAAGCCGCACGCGCCAAGGCTGCGAAGGCGGAAGCAACTGCTGTGGAAGCGGAAGCACACGCGACACAGCAACAGCAGCGAACGCAATCAAGAACCAAGCGCGCGCACTTCAACTCGTGGCGCTCTGTGGCCACCGACGCCGCGCGCGCGCGTTCCGTCGCGGCGACCCGCGCGGCGGTGAAACTCCTGGTGCGCCGGGCGCGGAGGGCGGTTCGGGCGTGGGGGCTGCTCGCCGCTGCGACGAAAGCGAGGGAGGAGGCAGCGGCGGTGGCTCGCGCCGAGGAGATGGAGACGAAAATGGAGGACGTCGCGCGCGCGTGGCGGCGCGCTAAACTTTGTGGCGCCGCGATGAAAGGGTGGCGCGCGGTGGTTGGTCGGAGAGCGGTACGCGAGGCAGGGCTTATTGAGACTGTTGAGGCTACTCTGACTACTCTGACTGCCGAGACTTCTGAGACCGCTGACACGACCGAGACCGCTCCGGCTGCTCCCACTGCTTCGACTCCAAACGAACCGAAAACAACCAACGAGATTGAAACCCAAACCGTGACGCCTTCAAAAATCAACTGGACGCGAGGGGCGAGTGCTTTTTGGGGTGAGGATGTAGCGGAGGACGGCGCGCGCTTTTCGGTTTCCGACGATGCCCACGAAACCGTGCGATTCGCGCGCCCGAGTATCGCCGAAATGATCGACGAAGACGAAGACGACTTATCCGAGCTGAGCTTCGAAGCGGAAGCAGCGGACGCGGCGGATGCTACTCGTGACGCAACCGACGCGGCGCGCGACGCCGACGACGACCCCGCCGGCGCCGAGGATATCGCGCGTCTCGTCGAGCTCGTGCGTCGCGCGCACGCCACGCTTTTGGGTGACGCGCCTGCGACAACGGCGCCGTCCGCGCCGCGGGAGACGGACACACACTCAGAGCCGTACGAAAATCCGTGGGCACACTCGCCTCCGAAAAACGTCGCACGAAAAACGTCGCCTCCGCGTAACACACGAGCGTCCACGAAAGCCGACGTTCTTTCGGCGACGCGCGCCGCGGCGCGAGCGGACCTGCGCGCTCGCGCCGCGTTCGCGAGGGAGGAAGCGGCGTCGCGCACGGCCGCGCGCGCCGCCGAGGAGGGTGAGATTGAACGCTCCATCGCCGCCGCTCGCACGGCTGAGATTCTCGCGACGCGCCACGCCGCGGCTGCGCGGAAAGCGTCGGCGCGAAGGGCTGCTGTCATCGCGGCAGAATCGCTCGCGCTGGCGACGGCGCACGGCGAACGAACTCTTTCGCGACGGAAAGGGTTCGACCCGTGGCGATCGTACGTCGTGTTCGTGAAAGGCGCCACACACGAAGCGTTCGTTCGAGGCGTCGAAGCCCCCATGCGCCGCGTTTTTTCAGCCTGGACTCAACGCGCGCGTCTTCGTATTGGAAGACGCGCGAACGCCTGCGCGCGACTCACTGTGGTGCACGCCGAGTACACGCTTCATGTTTTCTTACGCAAGTGGTTTGATACAAGTTTGGCGTTGAAGTTTTGTGAAGCGTGCTTGTTCAGGCGGTCATTCGCGCGGTGGCAAGACCAACACGCACAAGAAAAGCGAAACAAACTCACCGCCTCCACGTTTCACGCAAGTGTCCTGACGCACCGCGCTTGGTACGGCTGGCTCACCGAAGCCTCGCCTGGGATTGAGGCGGTCCGGGTTGCGCGCCATGAACAACAAACGCTGCGTTCCGCGCGCGTCGCGCTCCGGGTTTTCGCAGAGTGGCGCATCGTCACGCGGAGGCTCGCCACGAACAAACGCGTGGCGAGCGAGAAGAACGCGCTGTTCGTGAAAGTCGGGGTTTGGCTGGAAGAAATGCGCGGGGATTTGGAACTCTCCACGCCGGAGACGGGGAGCGAATCCGAAAGCCGGTCGTCGCCGACGTCGCGAAAAGCGAGGCGCGCGCGGTTTTACGCAAACAAAACATCGCGTTTGTCCCCGGATGACGAGCCTCGGCCTGTCGGAAGCTCGCCAAAGCCCTCGCCCAAGAAGTCGGTGACGTTTTTGGCGTCCAACACTGGAGAAGCGAACACGGCCTACGAACAAAGGGAGTGGAGTCCGGAGGAAATGCCGACGAAAGTTTTGTCGATGCCGTCGCCGACGCCGAAAAAGTCACCGAAAAAGTCGCCGGCGAAAAGAAAAGAACACTCACCAATCGCCGTGCGTTTGTTTTCGTTTGACTCGAAAGAAAACGACGACGACTGGCTTTGTCTGGCCGACGTCCCTCCCCCCGACGTGATGCACGTTTTGGAACGCGAACGCGCCGCGATTGGGGAAGACGCGGATCGATCGCAACAGCGAGCGCTGAAGTTTGTCCACGCCGATCGCAACCCCCACGTCCCATCGAGACTCGCGGTACTCGCCAAGCCAAAAAGTCCCTTGAGAAGTCCCTTGAAGAGTCCGCAGGTGAATCCCTGGAGTAGTCCCTTGAGTAGTCCCGTGAGGAGTCCCAGTCCTTTGAAAAAAGAAACTCCTTCCACTCCGGACCGAGTTTCAGCGGGGACGCGAGCGCGGCTGGCGCGACTCAAAGCGACGAGAGGAGCGAGGAAACAAAAAAATAGCTTGTGAAACAATCGTCTTTCTCTCGTCCTCGTCTCTTCTCGTCTCCACTCGATCTTCACCACATGACGTTCTCTATTCCATTCTCCTCCAACCAAGTCGCCACATCAAGGTGCCCTGCGTCCTGCGCGCACATGAGCGTCTGCATGTCCCATGGGCAGCCATTCGCACGCAACCACTGCAGCACCTCGAGTTTCCCAAAGTGAGCAGCGAATGCGCACGTCTTCTCGTCCCACGGTGCGCCATTCGCGCGCGCCCACTGCAATATCTCCAAATTTCCCACCCCAGCTGCCTGCGCGCACGTCCCCGTATTCCACGGGCAGCCGTTCGCGCGCAACCACTTCAACACCTCGAATTTCTGGCCCAACGCCGTATACTTGCACGTATCCTCGTCCCATGGACAGCCGTTCGCGCGCGCCCACTGCAGCAACTCGAGTTGTCCGCTCTTCGCCGCATTTTAGCTCGTCGTTTCGTTCCACGGACAGCCGTTTGCGCGCACCCACCGCAGCACCTCTAGATGTCCGCCAAATGCCGCCCCAAAACACGTGCTTTCGTCCCACGGGCAGTCATTCTCGCGCAACAACTTCAACTCTTCGAGCTGTCCGCTCAACGCCGCTGCGTGACAAAGGAGTTCTCGAGACGACAGGCGACCTTGCCGTTGCATGCGCTGCACCGCGCTTAAACATCCAAGCTCTACGGCTTCATCCTCACCAAGCTCTTTAAACCGAAGCCCCGTCGCTGCCACCGTGTCGCGCATCGCGCGGCTCACCGCTGGGAGCCGTGCGAGATCGGCGGGATCGTCGAAATACTCAGATCTGAGAACGTGCGCGACGACGAGGTGGTCGGGAAGGCCCGGGATGGCTTCTTGCGGGGAGGACTGTTGCGCGGTCGCTCGGGCCTTCTTGCAACGCGCTTTGTGGTCAGCCCAGTCCCCACGCTGGCACTCCTTGCCGCAGTAGTACACCAGCTTGCACGCGCACTTCTTACACGCGGACCCACCGCACTTCGCGCAATCAGCTCCCTTCAAGAGCATCTCGTTCAACGCGCGCTCCACGTGTGTCGCGGTATCACCTTCCTTGGTCGTGTTAGTAGCATGTTTCGCGTTGGAGGACATCGCGGTTGGGGTCGTGTGCTCGGCGTCGTGTGGCGCGCGTCGTTCTGTCTCCTTCTTCTCGGACGTTACGAAAGTTTGACCTGGCCAATTTTGGGGGGTGTCGTATGTCGTTGTTTCCCATGAAAGTGAAGTGTTTGGATAGGGGGTCGCGGCCACGTCGCGCCCTGTTGGTGTTGCGCGCGCGATGAAGAGGGCTGAGACGAAAACACTCGCCGGTGCCGGCGATGCACGCAAATCCACAGGCATCGCCTTTGGCTTTGGCGCTGTAGCTTTGGCCCTGCACGTGTCTTCGCGCGTCCGGTCTTGTTCGCGCGTTCCCGCTCCCCCTTCCACTTCGGTGACCTCGGCGACACCTGCTCCGTACCTGCCGTCCGCTCCCCCTTCCACTTCTGTGACCTCGGCGACACCTGCTCAGTACCTGCCGTGCAAGACGTTCCAGGGTACTCGCCCCGGGTACTTCTTCCGCCTCGACGGCGCGCAGGGCCCGGGGTACTACGTCGATCGGGTCGCGCAGAGCTCTGCGGCGACGTCGTTGGTGAGTCCTCCAACAAAAAAGAAAAAAGAACCCCAAACCATAGTCACGCCCTGGACGCACGTCGGCAAAAATGACAAAACAACCGCTGAGGACCGCGCGCTTTTGGCACTCATGGATCGCATGAAAGATTTGTACCTCCGCTACGTGAATCACTTCTTGGAGGAAGGCGCTAAGCACCACAAGAACCTAGGCAAGGAGCCGCCCACGTTCGTAGTCCGTAAAAACATTTGGGACCTCCAGTGTGCGCAGTTGCGCAAATTCCTGGAGCTCGCCCAGAAGCACGGCGCCTCGGAGTCTGACCCGCGCGTGCTTTTCGGGTACCACGGCACGAGCGCGGAGAACGCTGATAAGATTTTTCTCGAAGGCTTTAGCCCGAAGTGTAGACGTTGTCAGGGTGCCGGGGCGTATTTCAGTGGCCATCTGGATTTTTCAGCGGTTTACGCCGGTGCGAACGGTGCGAAAGGCGACATTCTGCTTGTGGCGTTGCTTTTGGACGGTCACAGGTCTGCACCAATTTTCGGGGATCAAAATCTACGCGGCCACGCTAAACCGCTGATCAACGTCCAGGCGTGCGTTTTCGGCGAAACGTACGCCATGCCCCTCGCGCGCCTGCGCGGGTTCTGAGCCAGGGTTACGAAACCAGAGACGATAGAAGAGTAGTGTGAAATCTTTCGACACATCGTCCACGAACCCTCGCCTCTTCACTCCATCGTGCGCGTTCACGAAGGACTGTGAGGAAAACAACGCAAATTGTGCATCAAACGAATCGATTTTCATTACAAAGTAAAACCGCCACCACACAGGCCACGGCTCGGTCGCGGAAAAACGTCACCCCCGCAGGGACGCTTTTCGCGAAACACGCCGCCCCCGTTCCTTCAGTCCATCCCTAAATCCCCGACAACACCATCCCTACTCCCAAAATCCCCCAATCTCTCCCCCCCCTGTTGTTACCTACCATGAAGTCGGTCTCACTTACTTTAAAGCTTAAGGTCGGTCTCGGTTCCTTTACCCGGAACCCTACCCAGTTAAACCCTTACACGACCGTTCCGTCCTCTTCCGGTTTCGTCGGCGCGATGCACGACCGCGCGACGGATTCAAACAACCGTTCGATATCGGGCGCGCACCGCGTAAACGCGCGGTCCCAAAACGCGTACCGCGGGTTTTTAATCAGCTCGATGAAGGTGATGAGTAACCCCCACGGGTGCGGTCGGTTGACGATCAGGCGCTCCAACAACACCCTGGTGATCTGCTCACGCACGGCTTCCGAGTTACACTCCGCGAACAGATACAGAAGCACGCACGAGAAGTAGTGCGTGTGCGAGTTCGGGAACCGCAGTTGATTCGCGATCGCGTTAAAAAACACGTACCGCCCCTCCGGGTCGAGGTCGGTGGCGAGTTTCTGGAAAACCTCCATCGGCGCGGTGTTCGACATTGGGTTCTTGCCTCCGGCTTTGGGGTCGCCTTTCCTAGCCGCGGCTGCCGCGGCGACACCTCGCGCGCCGCAGCGAAGCACCACCGCGTTGACCAAAGGCGCGTCGTAGGAAGCGCCGCGCGCCGTCGCCGTTCGCGGGTCCAGGGTCACGCGCTCGCGCAGGTTCTCCACGAACACGTCAATCGACGGCGTTCGCGAATCCAGAAACGTATCCAGCTCGTTCCGCAACTTGGGCGCCTTTAGCTGCAAAGCGCACTCCGCGCCTGAGATGACTCTTGGGGGCAGCGAGATCTCGGGAAGCAAATCCACTTTCAAATTAGGCGTGAACGGGTCGGGAAGGCGCATGTTCCGCGGAAACGCGCTCAACACGAGGTTGCGCATTTGAATGCAGTTTGGGGGAATCACGTCGCACAAATCGAAGTGGTGGTCGCACAGGAACTCGGGGAAGTCGTGCAGCAGCACTAGGAGTAACCGCAGGGTTCCGCGGTACAGCAGGCGGACGGTTTCCGTCAAAGCTGATTGCCGTAAGAAAGGTTCCAAAAACGTCAGCGCGGCGACCAACAGTCGCCGCAATAGAGGCCACCCTTGGCGGTCGTGGTCCAACAGCAGCCTGGGTAGGAAACACCGGTGCGACACGAGCTCCAGCCAGGCGAACGCGAAACCCGGGATCCTATTCGGGCGCATCGCGAGGAGCGCGCCCGCGAACGCGCTGAGCACCTGGGGGTGCGACGCATCCAGTGCGGTGTCCGGGGCGTGCATCTCAGACATCAGCCCCACGAGGGCGCGGTGGTACGGCCGCGGGTTGAACGCGGCGCCGCGTTCGTCGACGTCGCGCGTCGCCGTTCGCGCAACCGCCACGAGCGCGCGCGAAAGAAGCACCAAGCGCGTATCCAAGGGCTTGTCCTCCCCCCGGCGGCACAGCGAAGAAACGATCCTTGTGAAGGCGTCCACGGCGACGAAGGAAAGGGGCGGCAGCGATGTGCCATCGGGGGCTTTCGCGCCGGCGCCGGCGCCCGCACCGCCCTTGGCGCTTTCCGATCCCAAACAGTGCGTCACCGCGAGTTCCACCAGGATGCGTAAGAACCGCTCTTGTTGTTCGTCGTTTTGTAACAGCTCGCTGTTGGCGAGCCCAACGAGGAACGTCTCGATCGCGGCGTCGCCGGCGGGCAGGTCCGCGACGCGGGCCCACTCGTCGAAAAGCTTCGCCACGGTTTCCCTCAAACCCGGCGGGTCGGTGGACGCGTCCCGCCCGGCGTTTTGGCCGGGAGACGAGAGACTGGCGTTGGAAGGGTCCTTCTTCTCGCCAGCCGCGCGCGCGCGCTCCACCAGCCGCGCCAAACCTACTGGCGACGAGTCCCTCGGCGCGGCGGCGGCCAGCGCGTCCAGCGTAGCGCGGAGCTCTTCGTGCGTGACGCACGGCTCCACCAAAACGCAGTGCTGCGCGAGGTACGCGCCGCACGCCGTGGCCAACGCGGCGCGCGCCGCGTTGGAGGTGTCCGCAATGATCTGCGAGAGATGGTCGTCCAACGCGGACAAACCCCCGGAAGCTTCCGAGAAAACCCCAGCGCGCACCAACGATTCAATCCACGCCTTGTCCAACGCGCGGTCATCCGACGCGGAAGTCACCCAAACGGAGACCTCGCTCGCGGCCGCGCGTGAGCGCCTGATTGTAAAAAACGAAATGTCAGTCTTGTATGGGCAATCAGTCGGCGGAATGTGGTAAATGGGAAATACTTACCTGCACAGCGCCGCGAGCACGGCGGCGTGCGCGGTGCGCCGCAAGCGACGCGAGGTCACCGTATGGGCATTTAGTCTTTGTCCGGTCTCGACGGAAAGTGGGGGCTCGTACGAGCGCTGCAATACCTCGCGCGCGGACGCGACGACCGCGTCCGCGGCGATTGCGGCGGCCACGATCTCAGCCACCGCGGCTCTCGCTTCGTGCGACTCGGGCAACAAAACGAAGTTCGCCGCGGGGTCCGACGCGCACGCCGCGTCCAGACGCGCAAACGCGACGCGCGTGCGGTCCGCGGCGCTCAGTTCCGCGGAGGCCATAGCGTCGAGCCCGGCGTGCTCGGGAGCGCCGGGGGGAGGCGGAGGCTGGGGCGCGCCGGGGGGAGGCGGCGGCTGCCCGGGGTACGCCCCGGGCGGCGGCGGCGGCGGCGGCGCGCCGAAGGCCCTTTGCGCTCCGTACGCACCCGCGGGCGGCGCCCCGGGCGGCGGCGGCGGCGCGCGGGGCACGTTGGCGAAGTCGTCGTAGATGCGCTGCGGGTTCGGGGCGAGGTGCCCCGGCCTCGGGCGTAGGGACTCGGGAAGCGCGCCTGGGAATCGCCCTTGCAGGTAGTTTGGGTCGAAAAACGGCTGCCCGTTCGGGCCGTGTTTTTCCCGGTGGTCCCGTCTCGCCGCCGCGGCTGGGGCGAGCTGCTCGTCGATTTCCCGCGTCGCCCGTTCCGTCGCGGCTTGTTCAATAAGCGAGCACCCGAGCTCCAGGTTGTCCGCGACCGCGGATTGCACCGCCAGCTCCAGCGCCTGCGCGGCGGCGTCGTTACCGGGCGGCGGCACCGCACCGGCTTGCTGTAACAGCGCTCGGAGTTGCGACGCCACGGACGCCTTGAGGGGTTCGCGGCACGTCACCAGCGCCAGGCTTCCCGCCAGGGAGCTGACCATGAGGTGCGCGGCTTTTCGAAGCCGCGTGGCGTCCGGCTCCACCGCGAAATCCTTCAAAACCAACTCCCGGGCGGTCATGCACGCGATCGTGACGGAGCGCTCGACGACGGGTGAGACGATTTCGCGAACGCCCGCGGTGAGCGCCACCGGCAACAGCCGCGCCAGGGCGACCCTGGTTGTTTCCGGGAGGTTCGGCGCTGGGGCGATTTTGATGTGCTGCTGCAACCCCCCAGTGTCTCCATCGGTCTGCGGCAGGTTCTGTTGCTGGAACTCGTTGCCTCGGTTGGGAAGGGGCGACCCCATCGCGCCCGTCGGCTCGTACGGCGTCCCGATCGTGGGCATGCTCCCCAGGCTCTGCGCGCCGACCATCCCGGCTTGGTTGGGCGCGTTTTTGTCCGCCGCGAAATCCGGGTTGTTCACCCGGTCCCTTTGCCGCTGGTGTAACAGAAACGACGGCGCCTGGTCTTTAATCGGGACCTCCAGGTGCTTGAACAGACGCTCCATTTCAAACTTCAGGTTGAGTTTCAAATCGCGCTCGTTGTAGATTTCTTTCAACAAGCCCAGCACGGCGCCCGTCCACGGATTCGGGGGTTTGAAGATGATCGAGTTCAGGGCTGGTTCCAACACCTTGGCCACGAACGGAATCACCGCGATCATGTGTCCTGTTTGGTACGCCTCCAGTACCAGGGACTTCACGTCAAGGTCGATCATCAACACGGGTTGGTTCCGTGAGATTGTTAAGTTCCCGAGCCACGACCCCAGGTTTTTCAGCAACGATCGCTCACCAGAGTTGGTTTTGACTTTATTACTGGACAGTAACGCTTTGATGTTCGCGTACGTCGCGTCCAGAACGCCGCGGAACAAATCCTCGTCCCCGATCGCGTCTAACAATAACGAGTACAGGGCGTGGAAGTTGGGTTCGATGGACGCGCGTTTCACGACCAGGTACACGGCGAACCATCCGTACTGGTCCTTCGAGATCCGCGCCTTAACCTCGGCGGCTTTTTCCGTCATGTTCTGCGTGGAAAGGTTATTCACCACGAAGTGAACCTTGTCCACGGTATCCGCATCCGGGACGCTGATGTTCTGGTTCGTACCCGCGGCGAGCAAGGTCTCGAGGTTCAAGGACGTGGCGAAACCGGACGAGCCGCCCGCGGCGGGCGCCGCCGGACCCAAGTTCGTGCCCCCCCCCGCGCCCGACCCCAAAATCCCGGCTTGCCCGGCGAGCAAACTGGTACCGCCGGCGGGTTTCATGACGGGCATGGACTGCGCGTGGAGCAGTCCGCCTCCCACCGGGGGCTCGCCAGGAGGCGCGGGCGGTCGCGGCACGGGTGTAGGCGGCGCCCCGGGCGCTTGCGCCCCCAAACTCTCGTCGCCGCCTGACAACGTCATGTTCGCCACGCCGGCCACCACGGCGGTTTCCGCGCCGTTCGCTACGCTGGGTTCGTCCCTACCGAGTCTCGCGGCGCCTCGCAAATCTGCGGCTTCTCTTAGCAGTTGCGCGAGATCGGGGTGCGCCTGTGGCAGGTGCGGCACCGCGGCGAGGTGCTGGCAGTACTGCGGCCACTCCTGGAGCCTTTGTTTGAACTGCTCCAGCGCTTCGGAACCAAAGGCGAACATCTTCGTCCCGAACGGTTTCCGCACCGCGTCCAGCACGCACCGCAGCGCGACGCCCAGGGTGACGCTCGCGACGAGCTGGTGGTCTATTAAACGCCCGAAAAGCACCGCGGTGACCCTCAGCTCCTTTTCAGGGTACTTGGGGAAGAACCGGTACTCGTCGAACAGGTTGTGCACCATGCACGCGAAGACGTCCCGTTCGCGCGCGCTTTGCGACGCCCGGAACGTGCGGAGCATCTCCACCGTCCGCTCCACGGTTCTTTGGCCAGAGTACAGACGCTGGAAGTTGCTGTTGGCTTCGGCTTCCACATCAGAGGGGAAGTTACCGCCAACACCGGTGGCGTCTGTGCCACTCGCGCCGCCGCCGCCACCGGGGGTCACCGCGCCGGGCGCGCCGGTCGCGGCGCTCAAGGAGACCGCGGCGAGCGTCGGGTGCGCTCTCGCCGCCGCCGCCGCCACTCCTTGTAGCTCCTGCCTCAAGTCGGGAGGCAGGCCTCCCGCGCCAGCGTGCAGCACCTTGAAGAAGATGGCCATGGTTTCCACGGCGAGCTTTGGTGCGCCTGGCGTGACACCGGCCTCGTCCCCGGTGGCTCGCGCGCGCAGGAACCGCAAACACGCCGCGGCGAACGGCGCGCCGCTCGCGGCGGCGCGTTCCTGCAACCACATCTCCAGGTTGAGGTACTCCCGTCTCGCGGCGAGGGCGGCGAGCTCCACGGCTAGGGCATGCGGCGCCCGCGCCAGCGCTGGGGACAGCGCCTTCAGGTCCTGGCATACGTCCAGCATCCTCGGTACCGAGGCGCCGCCCTCGCGCTCGTGCGTGACCGCCATGGCCCTCGCCACGCACGTCTGCCCCGCGTTCCCGGACGCCCACATGCGGTGTAACACCGCGGCGGCGTTTGTTTGCGCCTGGCCTTGCGAGGAGAGGAACGGGGGCAGGCCGATCTGAGTGATGAAATCCGCTAACACGCCGTTTGAGGAAACTCCGGACTGGTCGTGCGCCATAGAAAACGCGGCGCCGAGAATGGCGATCTCCGGACACTCGGTCACTGCGTTTTGAAACGCGTCTGCGACTTTCGCGGGCTCTACCTCCCCGCCCCTCGCGATCGCGTCCAAGGTGAGGTACAGGTCAACGCTGAGCCATGCCTGGTTTGGCGTCCCCGCAGGTGACGCGCCGCCCACAAGACCCTCCACGGACGGCATCACCACGAGCGAGTTTTGCCACGGGAACAACTCGCTTTGCGCTTCGATTGCGTGTTTCAGGAAAACGAGCTGCGCTTCGGGGTACGAGTTCCACTGCGCGCCCGATGCGACGGTTTGCACCGGGAACGGCTCGTTCGTGAGCCTGGCGAACATCCGTAGCACCGTGTCCGCGACATTAGGGTCCGCGCAGTTCTCCAGGCCCGAACCTGTCTGGTCCAGGTGGCGCATCACGGCTGGCCAGCTCGCGCTGGGGCACGCTTCCCTCAGCGCGTCGGCGGCGGCGTAGTAGTCCCAGGTCTTTGCGCCTTGGCTCGGCGTTTCCAGGCCGACTGCGGCCGCGAAGGCCACCAGGGTGACTAGCGTGGCGTCCGGGTCGATTGATACGCGCGTTGAGGCCAACATAGTGATCACCCGGCAAAGCTCCCCATCGTCCATCGCCGGCATCAACCCCACCACGGATTTGAAATAATCCTTCGACGTCGTGCACCCGTACCCAAGCTCCTTGATCACCTCGGAAGGCGAGGTGGAGCCCGAGAGCCGGGACACGATATCGCTCATCGTGGCGTATCACCCAACGCCAACCTCAACAACGACCTGTGGGAAACGCGCTGCCGGGAACAGCGGGTGTTTCCTCGGGCCCTATGGGAAGGAAGGAGCTTTGGGAATTGCTCGACTTTGTGCTACGCGCGAAGCCAAGCCTCTACGGACCGAACAGGACGACGCGCGCGTGGTGCTTACGACACGAACGATCACAAAAGCCCACCCCCGCGCGCCGAATGAGTTGACGAGATGGAGAAACGCGTCTTTCGCGCCGTAAGCGTCGCCCTCACGTCCCGATCACACCCCGATTCGCCGATCGTCACGCACCGAGTTGGCGCCTGTTTTCAGTGCGGCGAAACCCTGGTGATGCAGGTCACGGGGGCGACCCCTGTTTCTGATCCCAACACCAACCACGGACTGGTACAAACGAACACGCCAGGTCAAGGTGATCGCGTTCTAGTTCAAGCCACGCCGTCCACCAACGCGCGCGCTCTACGGTATGCCCCCGCCGGTGCGCGCCGCGGTTGCAATTTCCTGACTGACTGCAAGCCACCAAGAGACATGCCGGGAAAGCTTCATCGTTGAAAGGCTTTTCCTCGGTTTCATCGCGATACTGCAACAGCAACAACCACAAAGGACGCTTAAACAATTATTTGCCGATGAAATCTCCTATCAATCCGTTGCCTTTTGAGGGCTCCCAGACAGAGCTCGCTGGCAACGTCTCGAGCCACGATAAAAGCAACGACAGACAGCCTCGGCGGCATCACGCTACGATCCGGCGGTTTTGGCGCGAAATTCTGCCTTCGTCGGGCTTCTTTTGCGTTTTCCACAAGCAAACAGTGTTAAAACAATGTACAAATTCTGTCGATTCGTTCACTTTATACGTGCAGTGGCCAATTTTTCTCCTCGGAAGAGACGTGTCTCCGCTCCCCCGTCTACCCGCCACTCCGGCACGCGCGACCTGCATCGCGCGCGACCTTTCACTCTCACTGTCCAGACCCGTATCGTCTGGCGCGGTGATGTCCGGACCGGTGTTACACCACCTTCCCGTCGACGCCAGTGTTCACCACTTCAACTCGTTGGACTACGGGTTCGGAACTGGAGAATCTTCCTTCGTGGGTTCCGACGCGACGTGCGGCGCGGTCGCACACTGCGCGTTCTCGCAGTACCTGAATCTGGAGCCCATGCGTACGTCTGTATCGTTCGCGGATACTCCCGGAGCGCTGGCGGCGGCGGCGCCGTCCGAGTCTGGGGTGGCGCAAGCGCGCGACGCCTCCAGTGGCGACCGCCCCATGGAGCAACAACAAAAGAAGATGGGCGTCGAATGCGTCACCACGAGCGGACGAACCGGCGTCGCGGAGGAATTGTCGACGTCACAAACGTTCGCGGAGGTACGTCTGCGTTCTTTCCCAACCCTTAGGGTTCAGCCGTGTGCCTCGACACCGCGTTTCATCGTCCCGACCACGACCAGCGGCGCGTTCTCCGGCGACAAGCAGCTGACGTCTTTTCGTTTCCCCACGTCTTCGCGACATTTCCCCGCGCAGGCTTTCCCTCCCCCGAACTTCGGAGACATGGACATTCAACAGCAAGCGGACGCGCTGATGAGCAAGGTAAGGAGTCTCCCAACCCGTACTACCCGACGATTTGTCATGACACACCAAAGGAAGACGCTCGCGTCACCCGCGACGTCGCCTCGTTTTCGGAGGAAAGCCACGAACACGTCACTTCGTCTCTGTCGTCGCGACAAAAAACACAATTCTGACACCCACCCGTCTCTCTTCCCAACCCCCATCTCACACCACAGGGACCGCTTCGAACCCTCTCCGCGCGCACGTTCGAAGCCCTGCTTGATGAATCCAACGTCTGCGAGAACGAGGTACGTGTTGCATCGGGGATGCAGGCAAACACCGCCGCCGACCGCCCGTTTCCCCATGCCTTCATTTCGCACCTGTTGCTTTTTTTTGCCAACATAGGCACCCCGCGCGTGTCCGTCGACACGCGTGCGCCAATCGCAAAGCCACAAGTGGCGCGTTTCGGAACTTTATTCGGTTTTTTTTGGTTTTAGAACATTTCGCATGGGCGCGATGATTGTTCCCTCCTCCTCCTCCTCTTCGCGCTGTATCCATATCCACTTCCTCCTAACCTTCCCTTCCCTCCCGTTTCACCCCTCCACTCTGTCGGACACGTTTTCTCACAGGAATGGACGGCGTTGCAGAACCTCCCGTCGCTTCCAAGAGACATGTCCGACGTCGCGTTTGGCGAGCCCGAACGAGACCTGATGGGCCCGCTCGCGCCGAGCGCGCCGACCCCCGCGCGCCCGTCGCGCGCGTACGAGCGGGACGATAACATATACCCCGGCAGGGCCCGGGACTTCGAATTTGTTGACACCAGTACCATGGGAAAAACGCCGTCTGCGATTCGAGGCCGGGAACGAGACGAACAGAACGCCCGGACGGAGTACCAGACGTCCCGCACGGAGTACCTCGACATGGACACGGCGGCGGTGGACGACGCGCGCGCCGCCGCCAATCGCGCCAGAGCTCGCGCTGAAGAAGCGCGCAGAGTCGCCACGAAAGCCACCGCCACCGCGACGACGCTTACGATTCGCGCGAAGGAGATGCTGGACGTGGCGTCGGGTGGGTCCACGGTTGGTGGCGTTGGCTTCGGGGGACAAAAAGCCAAGAAAGGAAAAGCCAAGAAGCGCGAGTCGCGGGAAAGCGAGGACGGCGTCCAGACCCCGACGCGCTCGGAAAGAGGCGGGGTGGACGGCGCCAAAGCCTACACTGACGTGAGCTCGCCGAGCTCCGTGGGGCGCAAGCGCGCGCGAGGAAGCACCTCGCGACCCGGTTTACGGTCAAGCGGCGATAGCACGGACTTGGAGGACAGCGAGTCCCCCGAAGATGGTGGCGACGCGGGCAAGTCGTCGCGCAAGCGCAAGCGCCACGGGCCGGCGCCCAGCGCGAACGCCGCGCAAACGCCGTACACCCCCAAAGCTACGGACAGCATTTTGACCGCCGACGGCTTGAAGATCCGCCGAGGGTGCTTGAACTGCGGGTGCCAGAAGACCCCGCAGTGGCGCATGGGGCCTACCGGGCCGAAAACCCTGTGCAACGCGTGCGGCGTGAGGTTCAGGAAGGGTATGCCGATGCTGGACACGATGGGATGATTTTTTGTAAACATTTACGCGCACGGGAAAACGCGAACGGGAACGGCAAATGATTGAGGAGGGTGCGAGACGAGCGAGCGATACGACATAAAAACGAAAACGACGAGAATAGCGAAAGTAGTGTTTGATGTGCATACGAAATTTTGAACAAGTACTTCTGAAGTTTCACCACGTTCCTCACTTCTTCCCCTTCTTTTTCTTCTTCTTCCCTCCCCGAGTACGTTGCCAACGTGGAAACCATCGCCGATGCGCCCGCTCCGGCAGACGAGTATGGACTCGTATCCTTCATCAGCCGGAGCGGACGCATCGGCGATGGTTTCCACGTTGGCGACGTACTCGTCTGCCGGAGCGGGCGCACCCCTTGTCCTTCTTCTCCTTCTTTTCCTTGTCTTCTTCTTTCCTTCCTTCTTCTTCTTCTTCTTCTTCTTCTTCTTCTTCTTCTTTTTCCTTTTCCTCACGGGTACCGCCACTTGAACTCGCCTTCGCTCAAACGCACCTCCTCCCGTATGGGGTCGAACTGTCCTTGTGTGTCCATCGCTCGCCAGTGCGTGAGGATAGTGCTCCGAACGTCACCGAACGCCGGGGTCTCGGCGCAGCGCGCATACCACGCAGTGACCAACGGCAAAGGCGAGGGCGGTTCGTCGCGAAGCGTGTCGTCCGAGCCACCGTTTTCCTCCACCCGAAACAAGCTCACCGGCCATCCGAAGACCTTCGGGAGCATGTACTCGAAGAACACACACGTGGGATGCCACGTCATGTCCGCGTGGGTCATTTCTGAACCAGCGAGGTACCGCGAGTTTTCCGAGTTTGAACCCTGGATTGACGGTCTATTTGCCTCCAGCTCCGACTCGAGCCACGCGAGCTGGGTGTACGGGGGGATTTATGTACATGGGGAAACAGTCATGTTAAAGTTGGAGAGGTGTTTAGTAACGATAGTACAAGTGTCCTGGGGGTAGTCGGTTCGAAGTGAGGGTGGGGATAGGGTCGTCGGACTGGTCACGGTGCAAACAGTCTTCCAGGCGCTTTAAAAAAAAACAAGCATTGGTACCTGCTTCCAAATCTCCGCCAGCTTCGCGGCGCGTGTGGGGCGATCCATAACGCGGTGCCCGGGGGTGAACTCGGTCTTAATGTGTAGGGGTGTATGGGGTAACAGTCATTGTAACGTTGGGGTCCGTGGTTAGTAACTGGTACACGTGTCGTGGAGGTCGAAGTGGCAACCGGAAGGGCAGGATTCGGACGAGCGCGCCCGCGCAAACAGTCGGCTGACTGTTTGAAAAAAAACGTACCTCGTGCGGGCCTAAATACATTGCGCCCTGCGTATGCGCGAACCCGGGCTGCGTGCTGTTTGGGGACGCGATGTACAAGTCGTGGACGCGAACGAGCTTGGCGACGTGCGCGCGTTGTTCCGGGGTATTGGGTCGAAAGGTTTTAGGACCATCACCGGACCCCAACCCGCAGAACTTATCCTCGAGGTAGTCTAAGCACACGGAAGACTCGAACAGCGCGCCGCCGCGTGCGTCGATCAGCGCGGGAACCTTCCTCATCGGGTTCACCGCGGCGTACGCTCGCGTCGCTAAGTCATCGTACGCCACCGCTTTGGTCGTCACCGCCCCATTCGGCAAACCCTTCAGCGCGAGCCAAATACGAATCCGCGCGGCGTTGTTCGAGTGCGGCATGTCGTAAAACACGATCGGTCTGTCGGCGGTATTTTTCGTACGAGACGCCGCGTCTGAGGGAGTCTCGATGACGGAACGGGCGCGTTTTCCCCCGCCCGTTCCCTTTCCCCACACCGCGACACCCCGCGCCTCTACGGAACGTCGGGCGGGAACGTCACTTCGCGTCGTCGGGTCGTGGAACGCGGTGTGAAACACACACGCGGGGGTTAAAGTTGAATTCGGCGCCTCCGTCGCGTTCGAGTCCTCCGTCGCCCCCGAGTCCCACACGGAGAACAGAAGCGCCTCGGTCTCGGTCATGTCGGGGAAGTAGCACCACGCGTGCTCCGCGGACGGTGTCAGCGCGTAGTTCCCGCCGACTCGATCAGGGTACACCATCGTGTACACAACTCTGTCTTTGGCACACACGGTGTGTGGGTCACACACGGCGAGGGGCGACCGGTGGATGACCCCAAATCCGGGTACGGCGCGCCAGACGTTGACGATCGCGACGCGGCGGTCGTCCTCGAAAACCTTGAGTTCAGCTTCGGAGGCTTCGGGCCATCGGAAACGAAGCACGTCAAGCACGCGACGATGCCCGGATGCCTCCGTGTAGTCGCAGTGCACGCGGTCGACGGGCGCCGCCGCCGTTTTAGGGCCACCCAGTGCGTTGAGTCCCACTTTGGATCCCGACTCCCGGAGGGTGTGGTCGAACACGAGGACGTGCTCGCACCCCGTCGCGGTTTTGACCAAGGTCTCAACTTCCGGGTAGTAAACTTTCGCCGCTCGAGACGCGTCGGCGAGGTCGTCGGCGGTCGCCTTCGTGGGCGCGCGGCGGAGCTCGAACCCGCGCGTCGCCAGCGTCGGCGGCGAGACGAACACGCGCGCGTCCGCGACGAGCGTCTCGGCCTGGACGTGGACGTCCGTCAGGGGCGGACGCGACCGGGTCTGCTCGTCCGAGAAGCCTATATACCGGCCGACTCTCTCGTCCGGCGCGGGCGTGCGCTGGTACTGCAGCGTCGCCACCACATCGCGTGCGCCGCCGGACGCCGACCGCGCTTCCCAGCGCCGCGACGCCGACGCGCGAGACGCGGCAGATGTGCGCGAGAGGAGCCAACGCCGCATGTCGTTGTATTTGGCAAGTGTTTTTGCCCGCCCGAGAAAAGAGCATTTTTTAGAACTCAAAGAGCATTGATACTACAGTTATCCTGGTGCCCTGGATACCAGGGTACTTAACCGCGCTAGTCGTCGTCGCGGAAGGATTCTTTCTCCTCCTTCTCCTTCATCTTTTTGTCCCTCTTCTCCTTTTTTCTGCTTTCCTTCTCCTCCTCGCTCTCCCCCTCCTTCTCCATCGCCTTCGCCGCCTTCTCCAAATCCTTCCGGTCCTTCTTCTGCATGTCTTGCGACATCTTCTCCTTTTCTCTCGTCTCCAGCACGCGCTCGATGGTATCCACGATGGTTTGCGTTTGCGCCTCTATTTCGATGTTCACCGTGGACCCGACGGTTTTCCCCGCGAAAACGGTTTGCCTGATGGTTTCGGGAATCAGCCACACGTTGAACCTCCCAGGCGAGGTCTCCCCGACGGTCAAGCTGCACCCGTCCACCGCGACGAAGCCTTTTGGGAGGATGTACTTTGACCACTTTTCGTCAATCTCAAAAACCACCCGGCGGTTGTTTTCACTGTCCTCCTGTTCGCAAATCACCGCCTTGGCGTGTACGTGCCCAGACACGCAGTGCCCGCCGATCTCGTCGCCAACCTTCGCGCTCCGCTCGTAGTTCACAGCAGATCCAGGCACGAGCTCACCGAGGTTCGTCGCCCTTAACGTCTCCACGATCAAATCAAAACAAGCGATCGATGGTTCGTCCGCCTCGACCGTTGTCACGGTCAAACAAGCGCCGTTGCACGAAACGCTGGCGCCGATTTTAATCCCGTCTAACGTGTTTTCGGGGAACCTGAGCCGAAGCCGCGCGAAATCGCCCACGTTGTCAAAAGAAACAACCTCCGCGGTACCTTGCACGAGGCCGGTGAACAGCGCGGTGGGGCCCGCAGTGTGTGCGCGGGCACGAACGGGAACACAAGACACGCGGGACTCTGGGAGGGACAGGATGGGGAGGTCAGGGAACGACGGGCGTGGTGCGAAATGCCGAAACCACGGGAAGAGCGGGGGGGGGCGGACGCGGTGTGACGAGGCACCGAAACAGACCGCGAACGGGAATTACCACGCACCGACTCGAGTGCCTCGGCAGACGCGCTTGAATCCGCCCGCGAGGGAGGGGGGGGTCGCGGATAATGCGGCGAGCGACATGAGATGTGGCAATTGGATGAAGAAGATGACGTGGGTTCAGTGTGGTCTGCTGTTTTAAAAAATCGAGTTCTTCTGACACAAGTTTCGTCTTCATTCACCTCCAGTCGTCTCACCGTCGTCTCGACTAGTTTCGTTTTCTACTCGACCTTTGCTCACTCACCCCAACAGGATCAGGTGCAAGCACTGGTACTTCATGGTGTTGTAATCCTTCGCGGTGATGCGCCCGAGGTCCAGTTGTTCCTTTGCGTGTCGCAGGGCGGCTTTCGCGGCTGAGATCTGGGGCGGCGTCTGCGGCAGCGTCTCCGCGACCATTGGAACCGACACCGGGGGCGGGGTCGGGGGCGAAACGATTGTGCGGCGCGTCTTGAATGACTTGCTTTTAGCCAAAGACGCGAGCGCCATCGTCGCACCGGGAGACCCGCCCGATGGGACACCCGGCGAGGCGCCCGCGAAGGTTTGCGGCGTGACTGGTTCCTTTTTCGAAGAATCCTTTTCCAACGCCGCCGTGTCCTCCGCGCGCATCGCGGCGCACTGCTCCGCGATTGACTTGCCTTCGCGTTTCGCTTTCAGCATCGCAGCCCCGAGCTCCTCGAGCGAGTTCTCGGGATCCGCGGATTTCCGGGACCGGAGTACGGGACGACCCTGCGCCGGGTCGGGCGCCGTGGAGGGTGGGATACTCCGCGTTTGCGTTCCGGTCGCCGCGGAGCGCGCGACTCGCGCGCTGACAGCCGGCGCGCTCAAGCGGCGCTTTCCCTTTCCCATTCCCGTCGGCGTCAAAGTCGGTTTGGATTTGGCTTTCAGGCCGGTCATGGACTTGCCTTTCGTGCCTTTCACACGCGCTTTTTTCGCCGGCCGGAACGCACAAGGGTCCTTCGCCAGGTCGTTCACCGATACCGTCGCCCGGCGTTTCCCCGGCGGGAACGTCGCGGGCGGGACGAGTTTATCGTCTTCAGACCTTTTTTCAAAACCCGTCCCGACCGACTTCCGCGTCGCTTGCCTTTTCAGAACCGATTTATTTTGCGTGCCCACCACTTCAGGGTCAAGCGCGACGGTTTCGTCGTCCGAGTCGACCCACACAGCAGGGTCATTTGGAGTGTTCACCGGGGGCGCGGGTTTTTGCTTTTGGGTCGACGCTTTTGTCACTCCGATTTGTTCCCCCTTCCCAAACCCTTCGTTTGGGAAGTCCTCGTTGAGCAGGGTCTCGATGACCTCACGAGGCTTCCGCGCGTTGTTGTTCACGACGACGCGGTCGTCGGACTCAGAGGCCGACTCGGTGTCGGAGTCGGTCAAGTTCACGGGGGTGCCGGGGGGCGCCATCGTCTTCTTCGTCGGCGTGGCCGCGGGGGGGGACGACGTGAACCACGCGGTTTCGGTTCCGTCGGGGAAACCCTCGAACACCAGGGTTTGTTTCGCGGGCGGCGCTTTCGTTGGCGGCGACACACCTTCGGCGTCAGGGGACGTCGGGACGCACACGGTGTATACAATCGCGGACACGCGGTCGACTGTGGTACGCGCGCGCGGCGTGGGGCGCCGCGTGTTGTGTGAGGTCCGAGGGAAGTTTAAAAAAGTCGTGGCTTCTTTTTGGAGAGGAGAATTTTGCAAAAGCCCGACGCGGGAAGAGACGACGCTGCCGGTCTCTTCGTCAGCACAACAGACACGCGCGTACCACGCACCCTGACTCCACACCCACGCCATGCTCTCCCGATTCGCCCCCCGCGTCCTCCTCGTCCTGCTTCTCCTGACCGTCGCGGTTTCGGCGCAGTACATAGGCGACGTCGACGTTGACAAGCGGGCGGAAAGAAAAGACAGAAGGGAGAATCGAGCCGACGCGCGTTCCACGCGAACCAGGTACCGAAACAGCCGCGCAAACCGGTACCGCGGCCGCGACCGGCGTTTGGCGGCGCGTCGTTTGTTACAAGCGGATTCACCCGCCTGGGCCCCGGTCGGCGCTCCCTCGCCTGACGACGACGCGTACTGGCCTTTTCCAAACAACGACGTTCCCGACGTTTCCGAAGAAACCGAAGAAACCGGCGTGGTAGGGGCGTTCGAGCACGTCGAGCGCATTTTCCCCGGCGAGTGTTTGACTCTTCTGGAGATTATCGATAACCACCCGGATTTGTCTCTTTTGAGTAACGTGACCAGCACGTTACCTATCGTGCGTCAAGCTCTCGGCCAGCGTGACACGCAGGATACGTTCTTCGCGCCCACCAACGACGCCATCGACGGGTTGCGCGATTGGGCCGGGTTCGAGGAGTTCGAAGACGCCCTGGTGGCTTTGCTCGGCAATATCAACACTGCGAAAGGTGTGTTGCTGGCGTACCATACCGTACCGGACGTGGCGCTCACGGTTGATGACTTACTCGCGCTCACCGGCGACGACCGGTACTTGGAAGATGCGCTCGAAGCGGAGATGCCGCTGTTCGTGGATAACGCCGACGGCGACGTAACAATCGTCGGCCTCGGGTCGAAAGCCAAGCTAGTCGGCCCCGAAATCGTCGCCTGCAACGGTGTGCTGCACATGGTCCAGCACTGCTTGCTTCCCTTCGACGGAGACAACAAGTTGGACGAGGCACAGAAGCAAAGGCTGGTGGATGCGAAACGTGCGCTTGAGCTGCGGTACCCGGACCGACCGACTGTTATCGACCCGGACGCGTATGACGACGACGACGACGATGATGATTCGGACGACGATTCGGATGACGACGCAGATGACGACTCTGATGACGACTCAGACGACGACTCGGATGACTCTGATGACGAAGATTCAGATTCAGACGACTCTGATGACGAAGACTGGTTTGACCGTAAGAAAAAGCGACACACCACCGACAAGCCACGACGCTCCAAAGACAAAGAATAGAGCTGTGTAATACAAAGACAAAGAATAGAGCATTGAATAGAGCATTGCAATCCAAAGACAAACCCTAACCCTTAACCCCTAATCCTAAAGCTCACGCCGCTGGAAGCCCCCCGCGCGCGCGCAACAACACGCTCGTGAACCCCGCTACTACGGGTTCGCTCAACCCGGGCGGCAACGTCGTGATCGCCAACATCACGCCGTACTGCATCGACTTGAATGTCCATATTCGAAGCCACACCTAGGAGGTTTTCAAGGACCAGTTTAGTCTGGTCGTAAGGGGAAGCGCGGCGAGGCCGCCTTTGCTGGAGCCGCACTCCGTCAGCGCCTCCGGTAGGGACACGCCGCATCACGTACGTTCCATTGCGATGACAATAAATCGATATGAACAGCTATGAGTACGAACAGTGCGGCCCCGGACTCAAACGTTGTCCGGCATCGCGGCCGCACGGTCTCTGGCACGTTTCGCGTCTGCGTGTCGATACTTTATGTTATGAATAAGAACTCGAGACCTTTTCGTAAATAAACAATCAATAATCGCGCTCACGCTTTTTGCGTGCCCACCGCGGTTTGCGACGAACTCTTCTCCATCGCGACTGGCGGTTTCGTCACCGCGTTTGAGTAGTAGATCATCCCCACCACGGCCAGGGCGCACCCCAATACGTTTCTTCCGGTGATCGGCGCGGCGAAAATCACCCAGCCGAAGAAAAACACCAAGCACGTTTTGACGTGTCCGATGACTGTGATTGGGAAAGAAAAGTGTCAATCTCGTGCTGGGCGACGTATGCGTGTACTTCGTAATGTGTATGAGTAAACAGTCGGGCGTAATCGGGCCGAACAGTGCGTTTGTGATGTATTCGTAACAGTTGCCATTACGCCAGTAAATGTTACCAGTGTTGCACAGTAAACAGTCACGTAGGGGCGGTAAACGGTGTGTGGCGGATTTGGGAAACGCGCAAGGCCGTACCTTGAAACGACACGGCGGTGAACCGCCCGATGCACAGAAACGACGAGACGTTGACCAACACGGCGAAGCCGCAGGAGACGACGAGGGCGAACGCCGCGGGGGATGACCACGTATAGTCGAACACCCACTTCCCGGTAATCAGCTCATCAAGCGCTGGGCCGAACAACAACATGCTGCCGGCCATGTACGGGCTCGTTTTCGCCAGCAGAAAGTTGGACGTCACGTTGTGTTTCTTTTGTAAATGCGCGACTAAGATTTGCTGCGCCGACGTGCTCACCACGCCGATGATCGCCGCTATGGTGCCGGCTGGGTTCATTTCCAGGTCGGAAACCGTCGCCACGCCGACGCCCATCAAAACCACCACGATGGCTTGCACGACTTTCCGCGAGAACTTCTTGCCCATGAACACGAGCTCCAGGAAACACATCGTGGGAATCTGCGCCAGCTTACACACCTGGTAAAACCCGATCGTGTTCAACATCAAGGACATGTTCAGGCCGATGATACTCGTCGCGGCGACCACGACGAACATGGCGACGTCGTTTGGGGGAATCCGCATCTTCTCGCCGGTTTGGTTCTTCTCATCACCAGCCACCTTGTTGCGGCTACCACCCGTGCACAACCCGATCCCCGCGGTGCACATGAAGTGCAACCCGCAAAGCGTGGTGGCGAAGGAAAACCCGTACCCGGCGCCTCCCATGAGCTGTTTGTTCACCATCACGATCGCCACGGAGGTGAAGATGTTTAACATCCACGCGAACGCGTCCACCATCTTCCGCGTAGACGGGTTTTCATCCGCGAAGATGGCCTCCAGACCCATGTTGCTCGCGCAAAGTCGGTGAAGCGCGCGCGATTTGGTGCCCGATCTCTCTGACGGCTGAATAACCACACGCGTACGCACACACGGGTCACACACCTGCGTCTCGCAAACCACCGAACGTGCGATACGCGGGTACGTTCAGAAGCGGCGTCGACAAAGTCACGCGCGCCTCGGAGTGGTCTGGAACTAGCAACGCTCGCGCCTTGAACCCTCGCCAGCAGCTGAAAAACACAAAGCAAACGGCAAACGGCCTTTGCCTGTCAGACACAGCAGCAGCAGGGCAGCCGCCCCTCCATCAAATCTCCCTGGTAGTAAGTAGTACACGTTTTCTTTTCCAGTTCCAGAGTTTCTTCGCGCCCCCGCTGCCACACCTCCTCACAAGCACACACACCTCCTCGCGCCGCGCGGACGATGACGTCCAACACGCACGGCGCGTCCACATCGGCTTCGAAGCGACGCGCCGGTCGTGTCTCCCGCGCGATACGACGCGCGCCGGTCGTGTCTTCCCTCGTTCTCCTTTGTGTCGCGTGTTCTCTCTTTTTCGTTCCCGTGCTTTCTGCGAAGCGCCCCGCGGGTATCATCGCCACTGACGGCGGGAGGTTCGTGGATCCCAGCGACGGGAGCACGTTCCACGTCGCGGGCGCGAACTGCTACTACCTCGCGTACAGCTCGGGCGCGGAGTCCGGGTCGTACGAACACGACTGGGTAGCGGAGGTGTTGCGGGAAGCGACAAGTTTAAAACTCAACGTGCTGCGCGTGTGGGCGTTTCAAGACCAGTGGTGGCAAAAGGACCGCGCGCTTCAAACGTCACCCGGGGAGTAAAACGAAAAGTTTTTAGTGGGTCTGGATACCCTGATATCGCAGGCAGCGGAGCTGGGAATACGGCTGTTGCTGTGCCTTACCAACTATTGGGAGGACTACGGTGCGCGGCTGTGTTTTTCCCAACTTTCTCTGGTTTTTGAAATCTCCCGTTTCTGCTTGAGCCTTTATATAGATAGCTCAGCTACGAAAAGGAACGGTCACGCCAACGCATGAATGGCGTACGAATTTACATCTTTGACCTCCCTCCCCACTCCTTCGCAGGCGGTGCCATGGCTTATGTCAAGTGGGCGCACGCGGCTGGCGAACAAGGTCCGAACGGCGAACAGTTACGACGCCGGGAGGACTTTTTCACATCCAACATGTGCCGTACCTGGTTCAAACAGTTCGTATCCATGATGCTGTCGCGCACAAACACCGTTACGCAAACGTCGTACCGGGACGACGCATCTATATTCGCCTGGGAGCTTATCAACGAACCGCGCGTGATGGGCGACGGCAGTGGTGACACGTTACAGGAATGGATCGAAGACATGTCTGCTTTCGCGAAAGGTTTGGACGAAAAGCACTTGCTCACCATGGGCAGTGAGGGATTCTACGGGTCTTGGTCTGCGGATTCGCAAAGAAAAGACGAGAACCCGGTGAACTGGGCCGAGACGATGGGCGGCGACTTCACTCGAAACTTCCAAACCAGATCGTTGGACTTTGCGTGCATACACATTTGGGTGGATTTGTGGCTGTGCTGCGACGAGGTTTGCAAATTAAAGTTCGCGGAGCGGTGGATCGCCAGGCACCTGGAAGCATCGCGGGACGGGTTCGACAAGCCCGTTCTTCTGGAAGAGTTCGGGAAGTGGAAACCGCTCGACTTTCGCGACGCGTTTTTCCGCAAAACGTTTCAAGTATCCCTACCCCCGAACTCGCCCGTGTCATCGCACGCGGGCGGCTCGCTGTTCTGGCACATGACCCGACCAAGTATCCGTACAACGAGGACGGGTTCTCGGTGCAGGCGGAAGTGGAAAGCACGGTGGCCGGCATTATATCTTTAGCGGCGACACAGGCGTACGCGGCTGACTCGCCCGCCGCTAACGCCGCGCAAAAACAGCAACCGCCGAAAGCGCCGGGCACCGCCTCGCTTTCGTCGTCAGATGCCTCAGAGTCCGCGGAGCTACCCGACGCGACCTCTGGTGCGTCCCCGGGTACGAATTACCGCTCGCCTTCGTCGTCCTCGTCCTCGCCGTCTTCGCCGCTGCCCGACGCAACTTCTGGTGCGTCCCCGGTTCCGAAGTACCGCTCGCCGTCCGCTTCGTCGCGCGGAACCGGGTCGAGCGCCCCGTCGACTCTGCGGTACACATTCGACTCCGTCCCGGACTGGGGAAACAAAAACGCACCCGCGTCATCGATTCCGACTCCTTTCGAGGATGTGGATACGGAAGGAAAACCGTGACCGTGACCCGTTTACCCAATGGCCAGCCTTCCTGACGCGCGCGAGACGCGGATTTCTTGCCTCGATACGATTATACGATACGATTATACGATACGATTATGAATACGTAAAATATGCATAAACTGTCACCGCCGCTTCACGCGCTCTTTTCCGTTTTTTTGGTCCCTTACCCTTCGCGGCAGGGGGCGTTTTGTTCCCCTTGCCCGGCGTATCGACCTTGCCGTTGACCGACATCGACGCGGTGTTCCCTTGGGGAAACGCAACGGCAGCTTTGTTTTTCTTTTTCTTCCCGACCCCGGTCGGCGTCTTGACTTGCCGCGCCTCACCGAGTCTCGAGGCGAGTGACGAAAACTGGAAGCTCCTGGCGCCCGCCAGTTTCGCAGCTTTTCCGGTCGCCTGCCTGTGCGCGGCTGACGCCTTGCGCACCCCAGTGCCGCCCGGGGTCTTCCCGCGCAACACACTCTCGCGTTGCGATCCGGGCTTGGGCTTGGGAGGGGTCGCGAAGTCGCTGATGGAAACGCGAAGCGACCCGGGGGTGGAAAAACCTTTCGGCTGAAACGGTTTCGCCGGTGACTGTCAGACACAGCAGCAGAGAGGCTGCGCCTCAATCAAATCTCGAGCCCCAGTTTCATTTTTGGCCTCTAGTCGCTTTCCCGCGCCGATTTTGTCTGCCTTGCTTGCAGGTGAATAAGGGGCTTGTCAACGTCCCCCGCCACTGTTCTGCCCATACGATTTTGGCGGATTTTCGGTTCCGAAAACATGAGAGCTGGCGGCGGAAGAGCGACGACGCTTGAGCGATCAATCGCGTATAAAGCTCGACCGGTTTCCCTGCCACTCCCTCTCTACAAGTCGCCCCCGTGCGTCTTGGAACCCGCTCACACCGCTCAATACCCCGCAACCCCTAAGGGCCCACCAAAAGGTACGGTACGCTGGTCGACGAACACGCGGGCGTGGGTTCATCGCGCGCGACAAAAACCACGACGCGACGCCTCGCAGGCGAAAACGAGCCGACATTGCGATGGGGCCTTGACCTGCCACCTGCCGCTCACGAGCTGACCAAGCACCCCCTTCCCCTGCGACTTCAGGTGCCTTTAGTTCAAGCTCTTTAAACACTCCCTCTAAGTTCCAACGGTGCGTTTCGAGGAAGCACGCGCGCGGCGCACGCGCGATCGCCCCCCCGCGTCTCACAATCTTTCTGGCAAACCCTTTTCTTTAGCGCGCCTCGTGTTGGCGGGAAACCGGACAGGTGGTGTTCGGACCACTGCGTTTCTCTCCGCAAGAAGGGTTTCTTTAGTGCCGTGACACACGAACACCACACAGAACGCACCACGCGGAGGCTTGTGTCGTGACGACGACAAAGGGTCGTTTGCCGGCGAGGAAACGGGGACACACATTTTCGTGTTCCTTTGGCCATGAGCAAAATATCGGTCAAGCATCAATTTGAACGCAACAAACTCAAACTCACCTTTCCCCTCAAACCTTTCCTCCTTGGAAACCTCACAGAACATGTCCGGCGAAGGTGGTTTCAACGATGACGCGTACGACGCTGGCATGCAGGCCATTCTCGGCGAGGACAAGGACGAGGGCGGCGAGATGACCATCACGGACTGGACCGAGGTTCACGAGAGCTTCGATGCCATGAACCTTCACGAGAACCTTCTGCGCGGCATTTACGCGTACGGTTTCGAAAAGCCGAGCGCGATCCAACAAAGGGGTATCGTTCCTTTCACCAAAGGCCTGGATGTGATCCAGCAAGCGCAGTCCGGTACCGGTAAAACCGCCACTTTCTGCGCCGGCGTGCTGCAGCAGCTGGATTACGAAAAGGAGGAGTGCCAAGCCCTGGTGCTGGCGCCGACGCGCGAGCTCGCGCAGCAAATCGAAAAGGTCATGCGCGCCTTGGGGGACTACCTCAACGTCAAGTGCCACGCCTGCGTGGGTGGTACCTCGGTTCGCGAAGATCAGCGGATTCTGCAAGCCGGCGTGCACGTCGTGGTCGGCACGCCCGGTCGCGTGTACGACATGCTTCGCCGCAGGGCGCTGAAGCCGGATTACATCAAGATCTTCTCCCTTGATGAGGCGGATGAGATGCTCTCCCGAGGTTTCAAGGACCAGATCTACGACATCTTCCAGCTCCTTCCCTCAAAGCTGCAGGTAGGTGTTTTCTCCGCCACCATGCCCCCCGAAGCCCTGGAGATCACGCGCAAGTTCATGACCAAGCCGGTGCGCATTCTCGTCAAGCGCGACGAACTCACCCTGGAAGGTATCAAGCAGTTCTACGTCAACGTGGACAAGGAGGAGTGGAAGCTCGACACCCTTTGCGATTTGTACGAAACCCTCGCCATCACGCAGTCTGTGATTTTCGCCAACACCAGGCGCAAGGTTGACTGGCTGACGGATAAGATGCGCGCGCGCGACTTCACCGTCTCCGCCACGCACGGTGACATGGACCAAAACACGCGTGACATCATCATGCGCGAGTTCCGCAGTGGCTCCTCCCGCGTCCTCATCACCACCGATCTCCTCGCCCGCGGGATCGACGTCCAGCAAGTGTCCCTGGTCATCAACTTTGACCTGCCCACGCAGCCCGAGAACTACCTGCACCGCATCGGTCGTTCCGGACGTTTCGGTCGCAAGGGTGTCGCCATCAACTTCGTCACGAAGGATGATGAGCGCCTTCTCCAGGACGTGCAGCGTTTCTACCAGACCGTCATCGAGGAGCTTCCCTCCAACGTCGCCGACCTCATCTAAGACTTTTGATTGCTCCAGCAGTTGTGCCAGAGCGTGCCGATTGATGCAATTTATTCGTCACCGATGATACCAACAAAGCGACAAACCACCTTTTTCGTGCGTGAAACGCGGGGTTGTCCCCGGCTTTCGCGAACGCATCTCCCTTAGGGACCCAGACCATTAGTGCGTCTCAGCAAGGCTGCCGAGACAGATACATGAGTTGCTTTTTTATTAAAAACAGCGTACTCTTTAAAATCGTTAAGAATCGGTCGCCCTCATCCCATTGCCATAAAGTCTATCGCCCTCATCCCTACATAAAGTCATCCTCCGCTTCCTCGAAACTCGCGTATTTCGCGGCGTTTTGTTTGTTCGTGGTCATGTGCTCCGAGTTCATGATGTGGTCGTAGCTCCGCGCGTCGCGATCCGCGTCCCGCACGCGCTCCTCTTCCAGCCTTTTTTCCTCCTCTTCGTGGTAGTGCTTTTTCTTCTCCTCCCTGATTGCGCGCTCCCATTCGTCTCGTTGCATGGCCAGGTCCGGAAACGCCTCTACCTTGGTTTTGTTCAAACGGTTCACGATCTCGTTTTTACGTTTATCAACCTTTACCTTGCGCACGAGCTTGTCGTCATGAAAACAGACTTGCCCAACCTCCATGTTGTTCGTCTTTTTAAGATTGGACCACGGCGTGTACACGATCGTGACGTTGTTTTCCTTGTTCCCCACGATGCTGTTCGCCTTCACCAGCTGCGCGCAGTCCTCCAGGGTTTCGGGGGTGATGTCGTCTATGGTTTCACCGTGCCCAACGCGCACGTACACGTGCGCGCTGCTCATCTTGGAAACGTGAAACCACACGTCGAGGGGGAAACCGTATTTGATCAAGTCCTCGTTCTCCACTTTGTCCTTGCCCATGTACAGCGAGTGCTTCGTGGTTTCCGCACCGGCGGGGGTGAAGTAAAGCACCATCGCGGACGCGGACGGAAAGCACCCGGGGGCCGTACCGCGGACGCGCGGCGTGGAGTGCACTCGGGACGGCTCGGGAAAAGTTCGGGATGGAAATGATTGAAGAACCTCGCCTCCAGAACAGAAAATAAATTACATCACTCTCGTCACTCGCACCCGCCCCGCGCTCGCCGGCGTGACCGTGAACCCCACCGAGGGGGTCATGTCATCGGTTCGATTGTCGCACGCCGTGAACTCGTACCCCGCAACTAGCCGCGCCAGTGTGACCCTCAGGAACACCCAGGCCAGGTGTTGCCCCACGCACGCTCGCGGGCCGGTCGCAAACGGCATGAACGCCGAGCCTTTTCTTTTCACCGTGACTGTTTTCCCATCCCCCTCCAGCCACCGGTCCGGCGTAAACAAGTCAGGCAAGTCCCACACCTTCGGGTCACGGTGCACGGCGTGTAGCCACACCCCCACCGCGGTGCCTGCTGGCAAACTCACGTCATTCCCAATCAAATCGTGGGTTAAGTTCCTCACCACCAACGGCGCGACCGGGTGTAGCCGGAGCGTTTCCCGCAAAACCGCCTCCAACACGGGCACCGCGCTCGAGGCGCGCCAAGCGGGCGCGCGCGGTGCGTCTTTTTGTCCCGTCTCGGATTCGAACCCCCGCCCGCCATCTTCCAACTCCCGCGTACTAGCCACCCCAACACGCAAAAGGTCATCCAGCCCCAGATCCTCTGCAACTTTGAAATCGTCAAAACAGACCGCCCGCAAACTCGCGCGCAACTTGTTTTGCCCTTCCGAATCGCTCGCCAACCGCAAAAGCGCCCAGGAAAGCGTCGCGCTTTGCGTGTCGTGCCCGGCGAAAAGCAGGGTGACGCACTCGTCAACAAGGGCTTTGGGAGGGTTCCTTAGGCGGGGTCCTGTCCAACTGTTCTTTTGGGATTTTTGTTTTTCTAAAAACACGCCGAATCCCATGTACGTCTCGTAAAAGGATTTTGGTTTCAGCGTCTGTTTTTGTTGGTGGGCGTCAAGTGCTTGTCCTCCGTGCGCCTCGCCCCTGGCCAACAAATCCAGGGGTGACCCTTTCCTGGCCGCACGTAACGCGAGCAACGGCAGCGTACGCGCGGCGCTTATGCTTCTCGTTTCCAACCTTCCAACCGGCGACAGTCCGTATAGTACGTCGCTTAGGATCCAAACGCTTCGCGCGCGCGCCGGGATGAGGTGCCGCAGCGCCGTCGCCGCTTGCAAGTATTCATCCTCAAGGATTTCCGAACCGTGTTTGTTTTTTTCTTTCAAAGCATCCTCATTACTGCCATGACCAAACTCCGTAACTGCTTCGTCTATGGAGCACCCTGCGAGGTACTCGAAGGTCGCGCGAAGCGTCGCGCGCTGCACCAGGGGAAGCATTTGGATTTCGTCGGCGGCGTTTCCCACCTTTTCATCCATGGTCTGCGTCAACCGTTTCGCCGCCTTTTTCGACGCCAGCGCCAGGGGCTCCAGCCCCGCTGTGGCGAACGCGCCGAGAACCTCACCGCGCTTGGCGACGTGATCGGAGCCCTCCGCGGTGAAAACGCTGCCCCCCGCGAACGCGGCAAAGGCGTGGTACAGCGGGGCTTTTTTGGGCGCGTCGGCAAGCGCTTTTTGCGCGAGCTCAGCGCTGCCTACGTGCGCAAAGGGACACGTGCCGATAACGGCGCCAAAGACTCGGTGTGGGTGCTGTTTTTGTGTCCCTGGTTGGGTATTAGCGTCGGCACTAGCCGTAGCACTAGCACTAGCACTAGCACTAGCGTTCGCATTAGCATTGGCAGTAGCAGTAGCGTTAGGATTACCGTTACCACTACCATCACCACGTGCATCACCCAAACACGAAAGCGCATCCATCCGCCGTGACACCCGGTCCAGCAGGTTCCCCCGGCTCACTTTGTACACCTTGACCAAGAAGTTGGGGCGCCACGGTACGATTGGCACGCGCCCGCGCAGCACCCACCACGCCCGTACCACGCCCACCCCGACCCACAGCAAACCGAGCAAAACAAACAACGCCGCGCCCAGCGCCAAACCGTGCGTGCCTGCCTCGGCGACCAGGATTCCGCCGGCGGCCACGCACGCCGCGGTGCCGGGGGCACCACCCAGCATCTCGAGACGCCAAACCGGGCAAATCGCAAAGACAAGAGGTGCAGCCTTACCCCACGGACTAAATGCGCCGCCTCTCCTGCGCGCCCGCGAGCATCTGGAGGAGGCGGGGCGCCTCGCAGGCGGAGGCAAAAATCGTCGTCCAAAATCCGGAAAAAATCCATTCGGATCACGGAAAACCACAGGATGACTCAACCACGGTCCAGTCGGTGTAGGCGCGTTCGATACCCGACATGCACGCCATCCTGGCGTCGCCCATCCCGGCTCGCGTCGGCGCGTTCGCGCCAGCGCGCGTCACCCGCGTCACGCCTCCCCGCGCTGTGCTGACCAGGGCGCGCGTCTCGGTGGCCGGCGCATCGAAGTTTCGTTTCAGCGTTCGTATCGGCGTTGATCACATGAAAACAATGAGGTCCCGTTCGTCCCGCCGTGTCGGTCGCAGCGCCGTGTCCGTCCGCGCCTCCGCGGCCGCCGCGGCCGCGCCTTCGTCTGACTCGACCCCCGACGCTCAAAACGTGTCACTCATCGCCATCGCCAGAGCCATGTGCTTTTACGTCGTGACCTTGTGCCTCGCCGTGCCACTTTTCACCGCGATGGTTTTCATGTTCCCATTCACGTACGCCGTTGATCGGTACCGCCGGTACGCGCTTTCGTTCATAAACGATTTGTGGGCGATCGTTTCCACGAGCTTGTTCATCAAAGTGACCGTCGTGGGACGAGAGAACCTCCCGGCGCCGAACGTAGGTGCGGTGTACGTCGCCAACCACGCGAGTTACCTCGACATCTACGCTCTGTTTCATCTGCGGCGGCCGTTTAAGTTCATCAGCAAAGTGAGCAACTTCATCATCCCCGTCATCGGCTGGTCCATGTACATGACTGGCCACATCGCGCTGAAACGCACGGACAGGAAGTCACAGATGAAAACCCTGAAAGAGTGCAGGGAACTGCTTCAACAGAACTGCCCGGTGTTGTTCTTCCCGGAAGGCACCAGGAGCGCGGACGGGACCATGGGTGATTTTAAAAAAGGCGCGTTTTCGGTGGCGGCGAAGGAAAAAGCGCTCGTGGTGCCAATAACCCTGGTGGGCACCGGCGCGGCGATGACCAACGGGAAGGAGTGGATGCTTCGCAACAAACCGGGAATTAAGGTCATCGTACACCCCCCCGTGGTGTGCGAAGACGCGCAGAAGTGCTGCGATGAGTGCTACAAAACCATAAAGGAAACGCTCGTGCGAGAGTCGTGAGGAGAGGAGAGTTGGAAATAAAAAACGAAAGTGTTGAAAAATTCAAAGGCACTCGAAAAACTGACACTGGGCACCAAATCCCGCGGCCCCGCGTTTCGCATCTAGCGTCTCTCCAGTTCGACACGCGCACCCTCGGTCTCGGCGCGCGCGCTTTACCATGTCCGCGGCGCGCATGGCCCCGCTGTCCGCGCAGGAGGAGCAGGACAAGTGGCTCGCGGGTGCGTCCCCACGACCGCGACACGATATCGAAATCCAGAACCGAAATCAGATAGACGCGTCGCGCATCGTGTTTGTGTTTCGTCCGAGATCTGGTTGTCCACCATGCTACCTGATGCTAACCCTGTCCCACCACCACCCCCCTCGCACCACTCCACAGACGCGCAAAACTTAGTCAAGCAGTATGCGTTTTACATGAAACGCGCGTTGGTGCGTGCGCGACGAAGCACCCAGACTCGATCGGTCCTTCTCACGTTTCTTTTCCTTGTGACGTCCTTGTCACGACGTCACACGCCCGTTCGTCTGCTCTGACCTCCTCCCCTGACCACCCCCACAGGACGACAACAACCTTCGCGAGGCGCTGAAGCAAGCTTCGTTGATGCTGGGCGAGCTGCGCACCACCGCGCTGTCCCCCCAGAAGTACTACGAGCTTTACATGCATGTGTGGAGCGAGCTGCGTGATTTGCGCATTTTCTTTGGCGACAAAACAAGACACGGGCGCACGAACTTGGAGCTGTACGAGTTAGTGCAACACGCGGGGAACATACTACCCCGGCTGTACCTGCTAATCACGGTAGGCGCGGTGTACATAGAAAGCAAGGAAGGAAGCGCGAAGGATGTTTTGAAAGACCTGGTGGAGATGACCAAGGGCGTGCAGCATCCGATTCACGGGTTGTTTCTGCGCGCGTATCTCTCGCAGGAGAGTAAAGATTTACTGCCAGACGAGGTATCGAGTAGTGGCGCGGATGGGTCAGAACTGCGTGCGGCCGATGATACGTCGCCAGGTCAAAACAACAACAACGGAGGCGACGTCACCGATTCCGTCGATTTCGTGTTACAGAACTTCACGGAGATGAACAAACTGTGGGTGCGCATGGCGCACGGCGGCGCCGGCGTTTCGGAGACGGAGCGCCGGGAAAAAGAGCGCCGGGAGTTGCGTGACTTGGTTGGTAAAAACCTACACGTGTTGAGTTCCCTGGAGTCCCTTGATCTTGTTTTGTACAAAACCACCGTGTTACCTAAGATTCTGGAGCAAATCGTCAACTGTAAGGATGACATCGCGCAGCCGTACTTGATGGACGCCGTGGTGCAAGTGTTTCCCGATGACTTCCACGTCGAGACGCTTCAAACTTTGCTAAACGCGGTGCCCAAACTAAAACCCAGCGTCAACGTGGGTGACGTGTTGGCCTCGCTAATGGACCGGCTAACGCAAACCTCAGTAGAGTCCCCCGAGCTCGTGAACAAGTTCAGTGAAAATGACGCGCTTGCGAAGTTCCAAAGCTGTATAGGCGAAGTCGTGGCGAAGCAGCCCACCCTGAGTGCCCGCGAGCGACTTCGCGTGCACGCGTCGCTGATGCACTTCGCCGTGGCGGCGCACCGGGACCGGCTGGAGCTGGTGGATGGGATCTTGGACGCGTGTGCGGATGCGCTGGGAGCACCACCGACGCGAAACGAGGAAGACGCTTCCACCTCGGAAGCGTCATCACCTGACCGTATAACACAAACACCTCCGCCGCCCATGATCGTCGCCGACCCAAACGCGGTGCGGCAGTTGCTTTCGTTATTAACAATCCCGCTTGACACGTACGACGTGGTGGACGTTTTGAGTTTACGGTCGTACCCGCGGGTGATGCGTTTGTTGCAGCCTGTGGATGCAAGGGAGATGGCCGTTGCGATCGCCAAGGCGGTGCTAAAATCGACCGGCGCGGTTGTTACTGACACGAAACAAGTCGACACGCTGTTCAATTTTTTGTCGCCGTTGCTCGTCGGCGGCGAAGACGAAAACGAAAACTCCGCGGATGACGAGGATTTCTGCGAAGAGCAGAATCTCATCGCGCGAGTTACGCACCGGCTGCGGTGCGGCGACCTTGTGACGCAGTTCGACATGCTGAAAAAAGCGAAGGCGCACTTCGAAAAGGGAGGCCCGTTCCGGATGAAACACACGTTGCCTCCGTTGGCGTTTGTAGCGCTGCGGCTGGGGCGGGACGCGGCGCGGGAAAACTCGGGCGACGAAACCGAAACCGACGAAACCGAAAAAAAGAAAAAGGTCCCCTCCCCGTTCCTCAAGTCCATCCTCCAGTTTTTGCACCAAGTCGTGACCTTGCTTGCGCACGTCGCAATGTCGCACGAACACGCGTTATTTTTATTCCTGGAAAGCGCGCGTTTGGCGGATCGAACCGGCGCCGACGTCGTGGCGGTTGATTTTCTGGAGCGCGCGATGGGTTTGTACGAGGAGGAAATTGTTCAGCCTAAAAAACAGAAAAACGCACTAGCGCTCATCGTCGGTACGCTGCAGCGATGCGTTTCCCTGGACACCGAATCCAAGGACGGATTAATAGACAAAACCATGGGGTTCAGCGCGCGTTTGTTGAAGAAACCGGACCGCGTCAGCGCGCTCGCGTCGTGCGCGCACCTGCGCTGGGGAGTGGTGGGCGGCGCTTCGGCGATCAATAATTCTGCCGACGGCGTCGAGACATCTTTAGATGCAAGTGTTGAGACATCTTCCGACGCAAACGCCGCCGCCTTCCCCGAAAGTCACGGCGACCCCGCCGACGCGCTGTCGTGCTTAACCAGGGCGACGAAGATCGCGACCGCCGCATTAGAGGCGTCGCAAACAACCGGAAGCGGCTCCGGTGAAGCCATAGGGCTTTTAGTCACCGCGCTGAACTCTTACCTGTGGTTTTTCGAAAACGGGTGCGTCGCCGTGGACGCGACGCTCGTTTCAAGATTGGTGGAGCAGATCAGCCACGAGGTCGGGAGGCTTTCCGGAGCCTTGCCGGGCGACGTCAACGCTTTCCTCGCCGCGACCTTAAGGCACGTCCAGGCACAGAAAACGGCGGGGGGGGCGGTAGGGGAGAGGTACCGGGAACTCACGGTGTAGGTGGGGTTGTAAAGGAGCGGGGTTCGTGTGTCAAAAACGCCCAAACCTCGTCAGCAGTCGAAAATCGCGTGCGTTTGCGTGTGAGTGCGTTCAATTTGCTTTCATGCGCTTTTCGCAATGTCGTCGATGTCGTCGCGTCGGCGTGTGCTACGGGGGATCCGATGGATGACATTTCGCACGCAGAGGATGCAGATGTCGCCGGAGAAGCGGTCGAGGTGAAGCCGACACGTGAAGCATCGCTGGAGAAGAAAGTGGAGGACGAGGAGTGTGACAAGGAGTGAAAACAAGAAACCGTCCATGGCTGCAATGCGCACTTCGTTCGCGCCCGGCACCAAGCCCGCGAGACCGGCACTGAGGGAGGTGAACTGATTGGAACGTACACGTGGGTAGTTAGTCTGTTGAAAGAACAACTGTTATTCGTATCACGTGCCGTGTCAAAACTCCGATTTTCTCACTTTGTTGATTCGACGAACATATCGTCGACGCACACGACGTGTTCATTGTCGTTGGCATGCCCGAGCTCCAAAAATACCGAGTTGGCGCGTTCAGCCGCGCGTCCTACACACCGCGCGTCCGCGAGTGAAACCACGACTCGCACTCCGCAAGGCCCTTCGTGCTTCACCACCGTCTTTTTGCCGCAGGGTACTTCGTCAGGAGCCTTTTCCAACGCAAAGTCGAACGCGCCGGTGGTGGATATGCCGAGGTACAAAATCGGCGAGTCGCCACGCCAAATTTGCGAGTCAGTAACCGTCGAGTCGATGCATTCAGTCATGTCCAGACTGGGCTCCCACCAAGTCACCGTGCTGTTCGTCCCGGGCGGTACCGGTAATTGCTCTATGTACGGCGCGATGCGTACGAAAAATGATACGACGCGTCCGTCGTTTCCCCCGAAAGGTTTTAAACTCTTTTCACACTGTTCGCACCTCACTAACAGCCGTCCACCTGGTTGTAGCACCGCGCACGTAGCGTTGTTAGTAGAGTTGGTAGTAGTAGTAGCGTTCGTGTCGTTCTTAACACTACTCACACTACTGTCCACAACCACCATCCCCATTCCCGCCGCGAACAACGAGACGTACCAGTCGCCGTAGGAGTTGATTAACCAGCCCGGGGACGGGCCGTTTGCGAAAACAGTAACCTTTCGTTTTTTTTCTTCATCGCTCAATTCTCCCGTTGCGCGTCCCCCCCACTGCGCGACGCGTTGCCCTGAACTGTCCGCTCTGGTCAATACCCCTTCCATGCCTTCCAAGGCCACCGCGTCCATACGTCCAGCAGCCCCTAACCGGGTATCTACCGGAACTCTCGTGTCGCAGTTAACAGGTCGAAACCGGATCATGGCTTTGCCCTGAATCGGGTGTAAAAGCTTCTCATATCCCCAGTAGGACAAGTCGAAGTGCGGCATCGGACCGCAGCAAATGGTTTGCTCGTAGAAGTACGAACAAGGACACTTATCCACGATTTTGACGAATATCGTCGTTGATTCGTTCCAGCAACGGGCGTATTCCGCGAGGTACGAATGGTTGACTTTTTTGGTATCGTCGTCGTCGTCATCAACTTCGCGAAAATACATCTGCGCGTTTCGCGACGGTACCCTTCGTCCATACGAATCCAGCGCACCAGGGGCTTGTTCGTAAAACCCTTTCTGCGCCCAAAACCCTTCAATCTTGTCGTTCTGGTCGAACGAGTGTAACACTGGACCTGTTACGCAGCCGATTTCGAAACACGACCCGCACGCGCCTGAGAGATTAACAAGAAAGTGTCAGTCTCCCGTAATGTGTATGAGGGATTGGGAAGGGTATAGTAGTGTGACTTCGTAACTGTTACCATAGTAACAGGTACCAGTACGTATGAGTGAACAACAGTCAGGGTAATCGGGCCAATCAGGGAGGCGGAATATGGTGATTGGGAAATACTTGCCTTCAATCAAACGCAGGTCGAAGTCCGTGACGGCGGCGACGGCGTCCAGGGGGAACGGGAAGTCGTCGTTGTTTTTGTTCACGTTTCTTCGTTCCGGTGATTTGTTTAGAAACCCGCACCCGTTACCGTACAAGTCGCCGAACAAGTGCGGCGCGAAGGTTTCTTTCCAAGAGTCAGGGGCGTCGAAGTACGTGGCGCGGCCTAAAAGCCAGTCACCGGGTTGGTATTCGGGGTCATCCATAGAGAGCATCGTGGCTTTGTCATAACTCTGGACGATTGGTAAACTCGCGATGCGCTCGCGTTCGCGTCTTGTTTCTTCTTCTTCGGGCGCGGGGGGGGGTGGGGGTAACGGTGGTGCTTGTTCTTCTTCTTCCGGCGTGGGGGGGGGTGGAGGTAAAGGCGGTGCCAGTGTTGGCGCGAGGGTGTCGTTGCTTTTTGTTTCCGTGTCGTTGCTTGTTGTTTCTGTTTCTGTTGGCGTGGGGGGGGTTGCTGGTAAAGGCGGTGCCCGTGTTGGCCCGAGGGTGGGTGCGTAAACCGGGTCGTTTGATGAAGGTGACTCGGCGTCAACGTAATCGGTCTCCGATACACCGAACCCGTCCTCACCGAACGGGAACGAACGCGACTCGGCCACGGCGGAGCCCACGCTTTCCTCCGCGCGCGTTTCCTCCGCGCCCACGGGCTCGTAGTCGTACGCGTGGTCGTGGTGCACGCGGTGCGCGGCGGCGAGGGATAGCGCCATCGCGAAGATGGCGCGCGTGACGAACGAAAGCGGAGTCACTGGCATTGCGCGGCGTGTCTCGGCTACGCGTGGCGAAGCAAGCGAGTGTGGAAGAACCAAGCGGGGGGAAGACCTTCAAGTAAAGTCTTTTTTGAAAAGGTGACTACGATTTTTGAAGTCAAGAGACGACGATTCGATTTTTTAACCATCTCACATCATCTTTCCATTCGCGCGCGCCCCTAGAGCCGACAAAAGCTTCCGCCTCCCCCGCACACTCACATCCACAAACAACATGCCCCCCTCCCGAGACCGACGCGATGGCGCTCCTGATGATCTCCGTCAAGCCGGAGCGCGCCGAGGAGGCGCTCGCGTGGATGCGCAACGAGCCCGATGGGATCAAGAGTCTTTTTGGGGTATTAACTTTTTGCTCAGCCCAAAAAAGCCAAAACGCCGTTTCGGTTGCGGCGAAGCTCCCCGCCATCCAATCGAGACACGTCGCGCTTTCACGTAAACGCCTGTCGTGCTTTAGTGGTTCGATTGCATTTGAAGCGCGTCACTCCAACCCGCACACCTTCCGCACCATGGCCTCCCTTTCCTTCACCTCCGCGGTCGCGGCGCGCCCCGTCGTCGCGGCCAAGGCCACCAAGACGATCGTCTCCACCAAGGTCAACGCCTTCGGCGGTGGCGGCCCGAACATTCCAGTTGCTGAGTACAAAAAAAAGATGGACGAGAAGAACGCCACGATAGCGGCGAACAAGGCCAAATCTGGCACCGCCAAGTTCGGCGGATTCTCGTTAGGCAAGAAAGCGGCTCCCATCCCCGCGCCCGCTGCGAAGAAGGGCTTCTCTCCCTTCGCCAAGAAGGAAGCCGAACCCGCCAAGCCCAAGGGTCTCTTCGCCAAAAAAGAAGCCACTCCCGCCGGCTTCTCTTTCTTCGCCAAAAAAGAAGCCACTCCCGCCGGCTTCTCTTTCTTCGCCAAGAAGGAAGCCACTCCCGCCAGCAAGCCCTCTTTCTTCGCCAAGAAGGTGGAAACCAAGAAGGGTGCACCCAAGAAAGGCTTCACGATACCGGTAGCTCCTAAAGGTAGCTACACGATCCCGCGCGAACGTTAACGTTTTGATTCGCTGAACTGGCACATCGAGAGGCCGCAGGATCGCGGGCAAGAAATAGGAACACCGCGAGGCACTGGCGGAGCAACAGGTGTTGCTGAAACAGATAGACGCATAGACTATTACTAATCCGAAAAAAACTACGTACTACACCACACACCTCTAGTTTGCTAGGCTCCTACGCCATACCACCTCTACCGCACTAATAGTTTTGTATGTTTTTGGGGACGATTGAAAAAAGAGCGAGCGTTGTCACTTCTTTTGGAACGGCTGCCCGTGGAACACACTCACGTGCGAGTGGGCGGCGACGAACGGGATTCTCGAGATGCTGCAGTGGGCGCACGCGAACGGCTTCCCGTGGCACGGATTCACGTGCCGGAACGCAGCGAAGGGTGGGCACCTCGAGATGCTGCAGTGGTTACACGAAAACGGCTGCCGTTTGTACGAGGGGACTTGTCGTGGAGCGGTGGAGGGCGGGCACTTCGAGGTGCTGCAGTGGTTGCGAGAGATCGGCTGCCCGTGGGACGAGGATACGTGTACGTACGCGACAAAGGGCGGGCACCTCGTAATGCTGCAGTGGGCGCACGAGAACTTGAAAAGGTTACTCGATTTTTGAATCGTCAACGAGACGTCCGACAAAATCCGACGATTCGAGTTTTTAACCGACATCATCTTATCCATTCGCGCGCGCCCCTAGAGCCGACAAAAGCTTCCGCCTCCCCCCCGCACATCCACAAACAACATGGCCCTTCCCGAGACCGGCGCGATGGCGCTCGTGATGATCTCCGTCAAGCCGTGGCGCCCTGAAGAGCTGGAACGAGGACTTCGCCGCGGTGTTCCCCGTCGCCCCGCCCGTGATCAAGTGGTTTCCGTACAAGTGCAACATGGGGCGCGGGCAGAAGAAAGGGTGCTGCTGAGCACAAGCTCTGTGCTAAGCATTGGGAGCTCTTGAGTTCCTTTCTTCTGTTGGCAATGCGTTGTCAGTGGCGAGACATCGTGGTGCTGCAGCCACAGGGGCGTGAGTCGCGACGGAATAGTCTCGGAGTTGACGACATCTAATTACTTTTGTTGTTTTTTTCAGCCATTTCATCTGAAAAACGCCCCTCGGAAGCCTCGACGCACAACGACGCACAACGATGCACACTGTCTCGAAGCACAACGACGCGCACACGACACCCGGTCCACATGTCCTCCGACGCAGCGCATACCGCCATGACTGGCGTGAGAGGTGATATCGCGACCGTCGCGCACACCTCACACGGGGGTGTACATGACTCAACGCATTCAACTGAAGACATGGCGATGCTTATCGAGCGCGTGAATCGTTTATCCCAAGAGCTCGCCACTGCGAAAGCCAAGCTACGGGCGATGGAGACTTCGCGCGGGGGCGCGAATGACCAGATGGCCAGCGTCGCTGCTCCCGCGAGCCTTGCGGACGCGCAACAAGCCATCCCCCGCCTTCCCAACCACCTCGTCGTCACTCACATTCTCAGATCTGAGTTTTTCGACGACCCCGCCGATCTCGCACGGCTCGCAGCGGTGAGCCGCGCGATGCGCGACGTGGTAGCGGCGACGGGGCTTCGGCTTCGAGAACTTGAGCTTCCTCAACATCGTGCCGCGCAGCTCGGACGTTTAAGCGTGTTGAAGCGCCTGCAACGGAGAGGTCACCTGACGTGTGAAGAATACCTTTGTCAGGCAGCGGCGAGGAGCGGACAGCTCGAAGAGTTGAAGGCGTTGCGCGCAGACGGATGGCCATGGAACGAGTACACGTGCGCGGCGGCGGCGAAGGTTGGGCACCTCGAGGTGCTGCAGTGGGCGCGCGCGAACGGCTGCCCGTGGGACAAGTGGGCGTGCGCAGGGGCGGCGGGGGACGGGCACCTCGAGGTGCTGCAGTGGGCACGCGCGAACGGCTGCCCGTGGAACGAGCGGACGTGCGCGTACGCGGCGAAGGGCGGGCATCTCGAGGTGCTGCAGTGGGCACGCGCGAACGGATGCCCTTGGGACGCGGATACGTGCGCATACGCGGTGGGGGGTGGGCACCTCGAGGTGCTGCAGTGGGCGCACGAGAAAGGATGCCCTTGGGACGAGGGGATGTGCGAAATGGCGGCGCAGTTCGGACACCTCGAGGTACTGCAGTGGTTGCGCGCGAACGGCTGCCCGTGGGACAAGAAGACGTGTCGGAAGGCGGCGGAGGGCGGGCACCTCAAGGTGCTTCAGTGGGCGCACGCAAAAGGCGGCTTTCCGTGGGTCGAGCTGACGTGCGCGTGGGCGTCGTTGGGCGGGCACCTCGAGATGCTGCAGTGGTTGCCGGCGAACGGCTGCCCGTGGAACGAGTGGACGTGCGTGTACGCGGCGAAGGGCGGACATCTCGAGGTGCTGCAGTGGGCACACGCGAACGGCTGCCCGTGGGGCGCAGACACGTGCTCGTCTGCGGCGAAGGGCGGGCGTCTCGAGGTTTTGCAGTGGGCGCACGCGAACGGCGCACCGTGGAGCGAGTGGACGTGCGCGGACGCGGCGAGGGGCGGGCATCTCGAGGTGCTGCAGTGGTTGCGCGCAAACGGCTGTCCTTGGAACGCAGACACGTGCTCGGCGGCGGCTGGGAGTGGGTACCTCGAGGTGCTGCAGTGGGCTCGCGCGAACGGCTGCCCGTGGGACGTAGACACGTGTCAGTACGCGGCGAACGGCGGGCATCTCGATATGCTGCAGTGGTTGCGGGCGAACGGGTGCCCGTGGGATCACCAAACGCTCGGAAATGCGAGAATTCACGGCCACCTCGAGTTGGTAAATTGGGCGATAGCAAACGGTTGGCCTTCATGAATACCGGAACGCGTACTGTAACAGCCATGGACTGGTGTTTTTTTTCTTTCTTGGGGACCACTCTCTTTGGGTACCGCCACCACCGAAATAGGGGCCGGGATTTTAGGGTGGGGGTTGGGGTAGGGGTCCCGTGTTATGCGGCGGTGAGCGGCGGGCACCTCGAGATTCTGCAATGGGCACGCGCGAACGGGTGCCCGTGGGATATCAATACTTTCGGAGATACGAGAGCTAAAGCTTATCTCGAGATGAAAAACTGGGCGAAAGCAAACGGCTGGCCTCCTGATAAATACTAGTGAGACCATACACGCATCATGTCACTATAAAAACAAACACGCAAGTTTCGCTTCGTCCTCGGCCCCCTGAGCACCGTCTGGCGTATTTTATTTTCCACTGCGCCTTGGACACTAAACGAAACATTCTAAACGAAACATTCCGAAGGCATACCTGCGCGCGCGTCCTCGCTCCTTGGCCCTGTTCTGTGATGACGACCGCCTCGGCGCTTCGAGGCGTGTTCGTGGTATCCCTGCACCCGCGGCGGCCGGGTTTGGCGGCGAGGCGAACCCGTGTATGTCGCCACGGCAGCCACGTCGTTCACGCTTCTTTGCTTCGATCGAGCCCCGAGCTTCCGGGGGACGTGCGTTGGGAAGCCACGCTTGGTTCTAAGGATGTCCGCATCGCGATACCCCTGCCTAGCAACACCGACCGAGGCGACATTACGGTTAAGATTCAACCAGACAAGCTCACCGTCACTTTAAACGGCGTCGACGTGCTGGACGGGGACTTACCGAGCCCGGTGAACCTGGATGGGAGTTATTGGGAAAAAGAAGATGGCACTCTTTTCGTGGTTTTGGAAAAACAACGTTTGGCGCCGGCGTGGGAGTTTCTGCTGGAAACAGACCTACCCCCACCCGGAGACACGACCGTTACGAAAACCGTTTTCTTCGACATCGACATTAACGGAGAAAGCGCGGGACGAATTACCTTCGGTTTGTTTGGGAAGCATGTGCCTAAAACCACGGAAAACTTCCGGGCGCTTTGTTGCGGCGATTTTTTGGCGAACACAAAACACGACGCCCCGTTGCGTTTCAAAGATTCCTGTTTCCACCGGATCGTCCCGGGCGTCGCGCTTACGGGCGGGGACTTCACCAAAGCGAACGGGAAAGGGGGGGTCAGCATTTACGGCGATACCTTCGCGGACGAGGCGTTTGGGATTAGCCACGACGAACCGTTTTTGCTCTCGATGGCCAACGCCGGGCCGGACACAAACGGGTCGCAGTTTTTAATAACAACCGCGCCGGCGCCGAGGTTGGACAACAAGCACGTCGTGTTTGGAAAAGTGCTGTCCGGATTCGACGTGGTTAGAAAAATGGAAGCCTTTGGGACGCCGGAGGGGAAACCGCGGGCGCAAGTCGCGATCGCGGAGTGCGGGGAGCTCGGGGACGGGGAAACGGAAACGGCGGCGGCGGAAACGGAGACGGCGCGGGGAGTGGTAGTTCCTTGAGTACTTTGTGAAGCGAGTGCTCGTATTAATTAGACTAGTCGGTTGAATAACGACTCGAGTCCGAAGTCACCGATTCACCGAGAAGACGTTACCGAAGGTAAAGATGCACAAAATACCGTCAGCGCCGTAAATCCCGTCGCGTCGTACCACCTCAGCGCACCTTACTGCTCGAAGTCTAGACTACTAGACTGCCTTACTGCTCGATGTCTAGACTGCCTTACTGCTCGATGTCTAGACTGCTAGACTGCCTTACTGCTCGACGTCTGACTGCAACGACTGCGTTACACTCACCACAGCCCCGGCACGAACAGCGCCGGCACCGCTTTTTCGTACGCCGCATATTTCTCTTTGTACTTGGCGCGCATGTACGCCACCGTCTCCGTGGCGCAGATGCTCGTCAACAGCAGGTAGTCGGGCCCGGCGAACACGCAAATTAAATATTGGTGAACGTTTTGGCGCAACACCTTTTGCTGAAGGAAGTTTTTCCGTTGCTGAAAATGGCGGGCAACAGAACAGGCGACGCTCGAGTGGTGCAACAATCTTCGGGCGCTCGTATGATCCCCGGCAAAAAAGGGTTGGTGCGTGAGTTTTTTCAAAAAACAGCACAAGTACCCTTTTCCGGTCTGGCAGGCGACCAAAAAGGAGGAGGCATGTTCGGTTTAGGCCCAGCTTGGACACGGTACGGGCAGACCAAGCTGGCGAATTCGATGACGACCGAGATGTATCGCGAAAAGGCATCGCAAAAAGCCGAAATCGCCAACGTTAAATTCGTCACGGCCTCACCCGGTCTCGCCGCCTCCGAGCTCCAGGCCACCACGAATTCCACGTTTCAAAGCATGAAAGCGTGGGAGGCGAACTTGGTATTTTTCTTGGCAGGGCAAGGGGTGCGTGACGGGTCGTTGCCCATCACGCAGGCGTGCTTTGGTCCCGGCGTGAAAAGTGGAGACTTTTACGAGCCGCGAACGTTCACGTCGTACGGCTTACCGGTCGCGATCGCGACGGGGGGGGTGTTTAAGAATCCCAAAGCGGACCACGGCACGATTTCTGATGACACCACGAAGCAGATGATGTGGGACGTGCTGGCGCAGGCGTGCGGGGGGGAGGTGTTTTAGGGTCCGAACGATTGGAGTCGGGATAGATTGATTTGTGAAAAAGACTTTGTAACATCGCAAGTGGGCCTCGATTGCAACACCCCTCGATTCATCAAAAACACCCAGATCGATCGGCGCCGGGCTCGTTCCCTGTTCGCAACACGCGCGTTTCCCTCTTCGAGTGTCTCGCGTGTTCGCAACACCCGTTCGAGATGTCGCTCCGCACGCGTGCGCCGGTTTTGGCGCTCGTGCTGCTGGCCTTCGTTTCACCGGCAAGGGCACTACAGTCCTGGAAGTTTTGCGCCCCTCAAGGAGGCCACTGCAGCTGTTTCGGTGAGATGCGCTTCGGGCATCCCGGCGAAGCCGAGCACCTGGCGAACGACGGCGCGTACTTCAAAGAGCACCCTGAAGTCCCGCGCTGGCAGTCCCGCAACGCCGCCGGCCGCGAAGAGCCGTGCGGCCTATCGCAGTTCGGCGACGTCGACCCGTTCCCCGAACTCGGCAACTCCAAGTTTTGCGAGTGCCACGTTCCCGAAGAAGTGGTGTGGAAGCCGTGCGCCGGACCTGGCGAGGTGTGCGACTGCGCGCCATCCAGCCTCGGCGAGAAGCAGGCTGAACGGGGAGGCAAGGGCAATACGCACCTTTGGGAGCCTAAACTCGCGAGCCACACGCACGCCATGGTTCGAGCGACGGATGAATCCGGAGCCTACTACGGCGTCACATCCGTGGATGCCGAGTTTCGCTGTCCTTCAGATTACCCCGGCGCGCGCTGCGACTGCTTGGTCGCCGCTGATGCACCTGATATGACGTGGCAGTGGTGCGCGAACGACGGCGGCAACTGCGCGTGCGACACCCAAATGCGCTTCGGAAGCACCGGGAGTCAGGAGCAGTACGACTCGGGGTATTTTACCCGCAACCCGCTTGTCACGAAGTGGGTGGCGAAGGACCTTTCGCAACAAGCGCACGGCATGAGCAAATGCGGTTCCAATTCGTTCGACGGGAAGGACCCGTTTCCTGAGGCGGATAAAATTTGCCAGTGCATGATGCCCGTGAGGGACCCAGAGGAGAAGGTTTTGGCGTGGCAGTGGTGCGCGAACGAAGGCGGCGAGTGCGAGTGCGCGAGCGCGGCGCGGTTCGGGAGCACGGGCGATGCGTCTGCGTACTCCGACCCCGACTTTTTCAAGCAACACCCCGAGATCACGAAGTGGGTTATTCGCGGCGACGCGCCTGGCAAAGTATCGTGTTCTCAAGCTGGCTTCGACGCCTCCACGGACCCGTTCCCGGGGCAACCAAAGATTTGCCAGTGCTTGACAGAACGACCACGGGCGTTGGGCGCCGCCGAGCTCATAGAGGAAGCTGTGGAGGTTAAACACACGGATTGGAGTTGGTGCGGCGAGGACGGGACGCGGTGTTCGTGCGACGGCCTGGTGCGGTACGGGGCGACTGGTACGGACGACATGTACAAACACGGCGGCGAGTGGTTCAAGGAACACCCGGAGGTGATGAAGTGGACGTACTTGAAGTCGTACGGGGAGCTGGAGTGCTCGAAAAGGACCTTCGGGTTTGACCCGTTTCCGGATACGAAAAAAATATGCCAGTGCTTCGCGGGGTACGACGAACAGTTCCCGTACCAGACGTTCCGACCGGAACAAGCCGCGCTTGGCGCCGCGATGGAGGCGGCGGAGACGTTGCTGCTGCATGGTAAGGTGCGGGACCGACCGTTCGTGGCGCAGCAAATCGACGAGGTGATTAACAGAAAAGAAGAGGTCGAGGAGGTCGAGGGTGTCGAGCCCGAGTCCTCGGCCGTCGAAGCTGTTGAGCCCGAGTCCTCATCACAAGAAACCAAGCGGGACACGAAAGCGGCGATGGCGCAGGCTGTGGAATCCGCCGCGGCGACCGCGGCGGAGTCAAACGATTCGGACGGCGAGAAATTCCAAGCCGCGATGGATTCGCTGTTATCCGCCGACGACGAACACGAAAACGGTGTCCCGAGACTCGGACGGGACCGGGAGGTTACGCAAACGAAGGTCGCATCGCACGCCACCCTGGGGTGGGCACTCGCGGTCGTGGTGTCCGCGGCGGTGGCGGTGGTGGCGATGACCCAACGCGTCGCGCGAAGACACGAGCCTGAGAAAACACCGCTGATCAGCGAAGTAGTGTGAGCGTTTCGTTGAAATGACTTGAAAATTGTTTCCTTTTTACATCGTTCGTTCGTGGAACAACAAAATCGCTATTCCACGTTCGTGGAGTCCCGCAGCGCGAACGCCCCTGACCGTTTGTGCGGGCTTCGTGTCGTTTGCTTTCGGTGGGGGGACACTCCGCGTTTGGGTGACAAAACCGAGCTCGCCGTGTGATGACTCGTCGTCTCCGTCCCGGGTTCGCAGTCCAAACACCAACAAATAAATCGACTTTCTGTTTTTTTTACTTTTTCAACGCCATCGCCCTCCGCCTGCTTCCCGTGATACACCCCGCACAGCGCCCTCCCACCTAGGTACAGCCTCATCGACGCCACCGCGTCTTCTTTCGGGTCGTGTGCGTGTTCGTGTGACTGAATACGCACACCAAGCAACTCCATGGCTAACACCCGCAACTTGTACGGGTGATGCGTGTGCCTTTGAAAAACCGGGTACCGCGCGGTGTCACGCTTTTGCGACTCCGGGACTAAATGCTCAATGCCCAGACACTGCAAATCGTGGGAAAGGTCGTGGCCTATTAATAAAGGACCTGATGTTGTTGCTTTGCACGAGTCTCCTTCGGTTTCTGATAAATGCAGCACGCTCAGCACCATTCTTTTCGTCTCCGCCAAACTCTTAGCGCTCGCGAAGAGAAGAGGCGCGTTTTCGCAATCGATGCCCGTGACGTGGGTTCGGTAATCCGTCACCGGTCGCTCCAGCTTGACGAAAGTTGACAAAAGGACATTTGCAAATTCGTCCACCACGCACACCCTGGCGCACATCGCCCCCCCGCCATCGAGTTCGTCGCCCAGCATCTCGCAATCAAGCGCCACCGCGCGCCGGTGTTTGCTTCGGTCGTTACCGGAGCCCGCGTTGCGTTCGATTTCAAACGGGCAGCCTCCGTTTTTCTCATGCGGTGCTTCCTTCGCCTCGCCGATGGCTAAGCACTTCGCGCACCCCGACTCCCTGAAACGCGCGGCGCACGCTTTGTTGGGAAGCTGGCCCATGATGTGCTGCCGTAGGGTGTCCAGGTTGGCGAAGTGCTTGCCGCAGGCCCCGCACTTCGGGTCGTGCGTGGAGTGTTTGGCCTGCACCACGTGCGTCTCGAGCTGCTCCACCGTCTTGAATCGCTTGTAGCAGTGAGAACACGTGGGCTGCGCGGGGGGGGCGGGAGTCTCCGCAACGCGCGAAGAAGTCGACGCAAATGGCTGGGGGTCACCCTTTTCCACGGTCGCAACCACCGCGGGGGTGGGCTTACCGCCCCACGCGCCGTGAGCTTGCGCCATCGCGACCTGGCGGGTCGTTGCTTTTGATGTTTGAAATATTGTCGCGTTCCGGATTCTGTTGGCGTTTCCGAGAAAAAAGAAACGCCAACCCTCGAGATCTTTTCATCTCACCTCGGGAACCGTAGTCGACGCGTTGTGACGCTCCTCCGCGCTCACACACGCCCGCGCGCCTACTCGACGCACGCATCACCTCACTTGTCCCGTCTCGCTCCCCACCGCTCCGCAAGCACCAACACCACCAACGTCGCCATGGGCTGTTCAACGTGTGTGCGTCACCCGTGCTTTATCTTGACTCTGGTCATAGTGGTACGTATTTCCCTCCTGACACTGTTTTCCCATACAAGACTGACACTTTTCTTCCAGGTCGCGTGCTTGATTGGCGTCGGCCTCCGCTTGCTGAGTTTAGAACCCGACACGGGCATCCCGCCCGCGCGTCGTCTGCTGGCGGATCATCACACGACCACCACGCAATTCATCAACGACACGCCTCGCCGCGGCCCAAGACGCGCGCTGCTCTTTTCTCCCCTCAGGCCTGTTACCGGGTTTCTGCCCGCCGACCCTACGGAGTTCTCGTCGTGGTCCTCGTGGCAGCCGCGCACGTGGAGCTTCAACATCAACGACGAAACGGTGGGAAGCATCAACGCGCAGCGAAGCGGGTACACCGGCTTCGCGTGGAGCGGTCAAGCCAGCGTCGAGATCCCGAAAGGAGACCAGGAAGACAAGGAGGAGTGATTTTTTTCGCCAACTCGGTTGAAAGCACTTGCCACGATCAGGGCGCCCGCGGCTGCGCCTGCGCAACAGGGAGAGTGGCAAACGCACTACTCGGAAGGAATGGCGTATGAACACGACGTCGCGACGGGAGAAACGAGGTGGGCGTAGGGTCCTTTGGGTTGTAATACATAGAGCGTTTTTGTGTTTTAACGCAAAACAAGTGACGCAACGAATCGACTTTTATGAATTTATCCACAATGTAGGTTTCTCAGAGTGGGGAGCATACACGCCAGGGTTTCAGTCGTCACACCGCGCCTGCATCTCTGATAATCTGAACAATCGCCGCGTATTCCTTTTCAGTGGCAATAAACAGTGGCGTCACGTCTTCATCAACCGCTTTGTTGACGTCCGCGTCCGCTTCGATCATCGTCCGCACTGACGCCTCGTGGCCCTCTCTAGCGGCGATGTAAAGCGGCGTCGTGCCGTCATCAATTGCCTTGTTGACATCTGCGCCCGCTTCGATCAGCGCTCGCAGCACCGTCTCATGACCCTTTTGAGCGGCGAAGATCAGCGGCGTCCTGCCGTTGACCGTCGCCATGCTGACGTCCGCACCCAACTCGATCAGCGACCGCACCACCGTCTCGTGGCCATTTTCAGCGGCGATGTACAGCGGCGTCATGCCGTTATCCATCGCCTTGTTGACATCCGCGCCCGCTTCGATCAGCGCCCGAACTATCGTCTCGTGGCCCTTTTGAGCGGCGATCCACAGCGGCGTCCCGCCGTTGACCGTCGCCATGCTGACGTCCGCACCCAACTCGATCAGCGACCGCACCACCGTCTCGTGGCCATTTTCAGCGGCGATGTACAGCGGCGTCATGCCGTTATCCATCGCCTTGTTGACATCCGCGCCCGCTTCGATCAGCGCCCGAACTATCGTCTCGTGGCCCTTTTGAGCGGCGATCCACAGCGGCGTCCCGCCGTTGACCGTCGCCATGCTGACGTCCGCACCCAACTCGATCAGCGACCGCACCACCGTCTCGTGGCCCTCTCTAGCGGCGATGTACAGCGGCGTCATGCCGTTATCCATCGCCTTGTTGGCACCCGCGCCCACTTCGATCAGCGCCCGAACTATCGTCTCGTGGCCCTTTTGAGCGGCGATCCACAGCGGCGTCCCGCAGTTGACCGTCGCCATGCTGACGTCCGCACCCAACTCGATCAGCGACCGCACCACCGTCTCGTGGCCATTTTCAGCGGCGATGTACAGCGGCGTCCTGCCGTTATCCTTCGCCTTGTTGACATCCGCGCCCGCTTCGATCAGCGCCCGAACTATCGCCTCGTGGACGTTTTGAGCGGAAATGAACGGCGGCGTCGCGCCGTTATCCATCGCTTTGTTGACGTCCGCGTCCGCTTCGATCATCGTCCGCACTGACGCCTCGTGGCCCTCTCTAGCGGCGATGTAAAGCGGCGTCGTGCCGTCATCAATTGCCTTGTTGACATCTGCGCCCGCCTTGATCAGCGCCCGAACTGTCACCTCATGACCCTTTTGAGCGGCGAAGATCAGCGGCGTCACGCTGTCGTCCGCCGCCTTGTTGACGTCCGCGTCCGCCTTGATCAGCGCCCGCACTACCGCCTCGTGGCCGTTTTGAGCGGCCAGGAACAGCGCCGTCGCGCCGTCGTCCCTCGCCTTGTTAATATCCGCGCCCGCTTTGGCCAGCACCCGCACTACTGCCGCGTGGCCCTTTTGAGCGGCCATGTGCAGCGGCGTCTCGCCGTCATCCGTCGCCTCGTCCCACGGGCAGCTGTTTTCGAGCAACCACTTCAGCACCTTGAGCTGCCCGCCGTACGCCGCGGCCATACACAAGTCTTTGTCAAAAGTCACACGACCGCGCCGATGCAAACTCTTCAGCGTACCTAAGCATCCGCGTTCCGCGGCTTGTTTAGGCTTAAGCTCGTTGAACGAACCCTTCTCCCCGATCGCGTCGCGCATCACGTTAGCGAAATCTCGGAAACTCGCGATTTCTTCGGGTGAATAGGATGGAGCTCGCGCGAAGGCGGAGTTCGAGACGGTTGCGTGCGCGTCGACATGATCCGTGGCAGTCGCGATACGACCACTCGCGGGAGTATCGGGGCTACGCTCGGGTTTGGAAACCATCCCTATGGGATCATGCGCGCCAAGTTGTGGCGGTGGATCTCTCGGACGTTACGAACTGAAACGACAAACATGCGCGAAAAACATGCGCGAGAACTAGCGAGCGCGCAGACGCAGGGCAGGCGTCCCCGCGCTCCCGGTCCCAGCAGTAAGCCTGGAGGGTGGACCCGCAACGTATATCCGCAGTGGTGCGCCGGGCACCCCGGGTTCGCCGAGTAGGAATTTCACGCAGGACGTGTGGAAGGAGGTCGTGTCGAGGCTCCGCACCCGCTCGACCCGGCGGAGGGCAAATGGCTTACGGTGGAACATGTAGGTGGGCTTGATGTGAGAGGGAAATTCTGCGTATGAGCAAATAGAGAGGATTTCATTTTGCTGAAGGCACATGTGTGTTCGTATCTACGCGAGAAAACGCGTTAACGCGTTTTCACGAACGTGGTTTATGCTTTTACGAAGTTCGGGTTCTTAAAAAGTCGTGTTCTCATTGGTTCGAAGTTCGAATTTTGTTCGAATTTCGGAATAAACTTTTGTCTCATCCGAGGAGTAAATAAAAGCTTTATCGCCGACGCACGCACATCACTTCCTCAACGCACGTCTGCACGCGCGTACCTGCGTAAGCAAACATGCGCTCCCTTCTCGGAGGTTCTGATGAGGCTCTTGTCCACGACCCCGGTGCCAAAGGCCCCGAGGGTGAGGGCGAGGCCGGGATGACCATGATGGTCATCGTGTATGCCGTCGCGCTTGGACTCATCGTCTACGGTGCGTACCGGTGTCCCGCCACCGCACGCGCACGCGTTTTGCCCCCACGTCCCCCCCCACGCCCCACCCCATCTCGAACTTCTGTCCCACACGCACGCCTCCGCCGCTTCGTGCGGTGACGCGATGGGTGAGACGGCTCGAGGCACGCCGCGCGCGAAAACGCGCGCCGCGCCCGTCGGCACCAACACGGGAACAAACAAAAAAAGAATATAAATTTTTCCGACGCGTTTTCACGCGTTTGCAAACACACCTCTCCTCGTCTCGTCTGACCAACCCTTCCTTCCTGGTTTTCGGGCCCCCACAGAGAAATTCGTCAAGAAGAAAACCGACCACGACGCGGACAAGGCCAACGAGCTCGCGGACGTGGAGAACTTCAAGGCTAAGCTCGCCGCGAACAAGGCTGAGGGCGCGGCGGAGCACGCCGACCACGCGCTGACCGACATCGAGATTCGCGACAAGCTGAAGCAAGCCAAGTGGACCGAACCCGACGCCGATGTGGTGACCCCCGAGTTCAGGTCCAAGTTCATCCGCACCGCTTCCTTCGGCGCGCTGGACACCATGGACAAAGGCCCCGTGCGCGACGCGCTTTACTGGCTCTCAGGCGTGAGCTGGACGAAAATCGCCCTGTTCTGGTGGGTCATCTACTGCATCTGGGTGTTCCTCCTGGTGCTGTCCATTATGGGCACTGGGTTTTCGCTTCTCGGCGGGAAGGACAGCGCGAAGATGTTCGACGTCGTGGATAACCCGATTTCCGGCGTCATGATTGGCATCCTCGCCACTGTTTTGGTGCAATCGTCATCCACCACCACGAGCATTATCATCTCCCTCGTGGGCGCTAACGAGCTCAGCGTCAACAGCGCCGTTTTCATGGTAATGGGCGCTAACATCGGCACCTCGGTCACAAACACCATCGTCGCCATGGGCCACTTCAACAACCCCGATGACCTCCGCAGAGGCTTCGCCGCCGCCACCGTGCACGACTGCTTCAACCTCCTATCTGTCGCCGTGTTCCTGCCCCTGAACTGGATCTACCCGTTCCTCGAGAAGATGACCTACCAGATGACCAAAGGCATCAAGGCGTGCGACGCGGCCGCGGGCGACAAGTGCAAAGCGACGGAGTTCCTCAAGCCCTACGTCACCCCCTACAGCAAAGGCATCGCGAACTACAACAAGGACGTGTCGAAATACGTCTCGCAGAACTACTGCATGGGTTTGTGCGATCAGTCCTTTGACAGCGACGCGCTCGCGGCGGTTTCCAAAATCGTGTGCACGCAAACCGCGGCGGCCGCGAACGACTGCTCCAACGTGCACGGCGGGTACTCCGGTACCTGGATGTCCGGCGGGAAGATCGCCAAGAAACGCGTCCCCGCATACGTCTCCACGGACGCGAACGGGTTGGTGACTTCGCACTATTCCTGCCCCATCGCGAGCTGCACCGGTCTCGGCTCTGTGTACAACAAAACCTCAGGCGACGTGGAGATCACCGCGGGCAACCTGGCGGCGTCCACCTATTATGCGGTGTGCCCCTCCAGCAAGATGAAAAACGGCTTGTGCGAAAAGCGCCTTCTCAAGGGCGGCATCGCCCTTACCGATTGGGAAATGACCGACGTCGGCGCCGGGACGTTCCTCACGATCTGGTCCTTGGGCGGCCTGTGCGCCTGCCTGTTCTGCATCGTGTACTCCCTGCAGATCATCATCAAAGGCGGCGCCGCGCGCGTTTTGAAAAAGGTCATCGGGTTCAACCCGTACCTGAACATGTTGGTGGGCATGGGCATCACCATCATGGTCCAGTCCTCCTCGATCACCACCTCAACCCTGACCCCCATCGCCGCGGTCGGGTTGATCTCCCTGGAAGAGATGTTTCCCCTTACCCTCGGCGCGAACATTGGCACCACGCTTACCGGAATCATGGGCGCCACCGTCGCGACGTCCAACCCGGGCGAAGCCATGCAAGTCGCCCTGTGCCACTTGTTCTTCAACCTGTTCGGCATCTTGCTGTGGTACCCCGTGCCGTACATGAGGAACATCCCCCTCAACGCGTGCCGCTTCCTGGGACGAATGACCGCGCACCCCAAGTACGGACAGGCGTTCCCCCTCGTGTACACCGCGACCGTGTTCTTGATCATCCCCGGTATTTGCTACGGCATCGCCGCGGCGGCGACGGCGTAAACACCTTGTCCCAATGTTCGGGGGCGAATAAGTTTCCGGACCCGACGCGATCGAGTGGAATATTTATTAGTTCCCGTCGTTCGTGGCCTTTAATCTTTCGGTGTTTCTTCGTGTGAGCCATATAGGAAGGGAGAGCTAGTCGATCGCTTATTGATACTCACACACTTCCACACGCCAACAAAAACCTCTCGGACGTTACGAACTGATAAGACAGGCTAATAGAAGCGGAAACGACTTTCGTCGAAATTTGCCATCATCACTCCCACTGCTGTGCTGATTGCTCCTCGCCCCACTCCTGTCTCTCCGCTCGGCACAGCGACCCGCGCACGTGACCAGCACGAAAGAGACACCCCTCTGTTCGGCGGCTGTCCCACGCGCTTTGTGTAAGTGCACTCGCGCGTGCGTCTCCGTGGAACCGCGTTCTTGTCGCCCTCCGGCGCCGTCGCGAAATCCACCGCCGCCTTTGCCGCCGCCGACTTTCGTGGAGCGCACTGCGTCAAATCGGCCGCCATGACCGTGGACTTCAACGCGCGCAAAAGCGCGAAGAAGAACAACAAACGCATGGCCCAGAAGACCGAGGACGGCAAACGGATTCGCGGGGGTAAAACGGTTCCGCGGAACCGGCGAGGGATGTGCTCGAGTGACCCGCCGTTGCCTCCGAGACTCAGAGAGGCGGATGACATCGCCGCCGTCTCGGAGCGGAACGCGCGAAAAAAGGAGGAGAAAAGAAAAGCCGCGGCGCGGGCATTGCGGGAGAAGATGGCGGCGAAACGTGTTCCGGGCGCGGCGAAACCGCTTTCGGCGATGAAAGGCCCGAACCGGGGCCGGGGGGATGACGACATCGTGAGTGACTCGAGTGACGACGAGTCGGGGGGCGAATCGGGGGACGAAAAAGAAGACCCGCAAAGCGTCCCCGAGTACTTCGGCGACGCCCTCACCGCGCTCGGGCACAAAGGCGTGACTTCGATTCAGAAAGAGTGCTGGCCTTACGTGTGCGCGGGCAGGGATTTGCTCGGCGTGGCACCCCCGGGCAGCGGCAAAACACTGGCGTATTTGTTACCCGCGGTGGAGTTTGCTTTGCGGGACGCGCGGGACAACCCGCTCGGGAAAACAAAAGGCGAACCCGCCGGACGCCCGAGCGTTTTGGTGGTCGCGCCGACCAGGGAACTCGTTTTGCAGATCTACGGCGTGTGTCTGAAGCTCAAGAAGCACGCCCCTGTACGGATCGTCGCTATTTACGGCGGCGCACCACAGGAAACGCAGGAAGAGGAGCTTACGCAGGCGAGCGGTTTGGCGCTTCTGGTGGTCGGGACGCCCGGGCGGTTAACCGCGGTTTTGGAAACCAAGGCGTTGTCCTTGACACGCGCCCGAATGTTGATCATCGACGAAGCCGACCGCATGCTCGCACTAGGGTTCGCGGAACAACTCGAGACGTTGAGAAAGGCGTTGCCCCGAAACGAAAGGGATGACGAGGTTGACGGGAAAGACGTCGACGAGGGAAACTTAGCCGCGCCGGGAGGTATGGGGATCCGTAAGGGACGCCAGACGTTGCTGTTCAGCGCGACGTTTCCCAAAACCGTCAAAGCCGTGGCGAAGATATGGCTCGCGCCAAAGCCTGCGATTGCCAAAATCGACACCACGGACAAATCGAGCGCCGAGGGCAAGAAGTCAAACGCCGCCAACGTCGCCGTGGCCGCCGGCGGCAAAGGTGACGGCGCCGACGTCGCCGGCGTGGAGCAAACCGTGCACGTCTGCGCGGAGCACAAGAAAACCAAGAAGTTGCTGAAGCACTTGACTGATTTGCGCAAAAACGACGGCCGGTCGCGGTCGCGGGTGTTGGTGTTTTGCAACCGAATTAAAACCGTGAACTTCGTGGGCGAGGCGCTGCGGCGCCACGGCGAGAAGGTCGGGATGCTGCACGGCGAGCTGAAGCAAGAGAAGCGCGAAGCGGCGCTTCGGGATTTCAAATCCGGGAAAACCCCGTGCCTGGTCGCCACGGATGTCGCCGGAAGAGGTCTTGACATAACCGGCCTGGAGCACGTCGTGAACTGGGACATGCCCGGGTCCGTGGAGCAGTACACGCACCGCGTGGGGCGGTGCGGGCGGTCGGGACGGAAAGGCGCGGCGCTTTCGTTCTTCACGCGGAACATGGCGCCCCTGGCGCCCGACTTGGTCAAACTTTTGAAACGCGGCGGGCACTTCGTGGATCCGAACTTGGAGGTGCTCGCGAAAGTGGGCGAGGCGCTCATCGCGGGGAAGGAGGTGGACATGGGGGATGCGGATGTGGAGGAGGAGGAGGCAGTCGGAGGCGAAGAGGGGGAGGAATCTGGCGATGACGACGAGGAATCTGGCGATGACGAGGAATCCGGCGACGACGACAAGGATGACGAAGTTGAGGTGTCAGAGGAGGATTTCGATACGGAGGAAGACGGGAACTCTGAGACGGATGGCGATGACGAACCTTTGGAGGAGGACGACGAGGACGACGAGGACGACGACGCCACGACGAGCGTTTTGGACGAGCTCGTGGATGTGTTTCGTTCCGAAAACGGCCGCGACCCGACGGAGGAGGAGATGTTGCGGTGGATCAAAACGCTTAGGGATGGGAAGGCGGGCGGCCCGGTGTCGTTCGAAGCCATGGAAAGCGACGACGACGACGAAGAGAGCGAGGAGGATGACGATTCGGAAAGTGACGAACCTCCGATGCCTGTGAAGAAGGACAAGAAGCGCGTCCCAGAGAGAAAGGAAAAAGAAGCGCCGCCCGCGAAGAAAGCCAGGGATACCAAGGATGTTTCGAAAGATTCAAAAACGAAGGATTCTGAAACCGCTCCCGAGCCGTTCGTCGCGGCGAAAAAGTTCGCGGGCGCTAAACACGGGTACTTCTTCAAAAAAGGCGCCAAGGGGTTGGGGTACTACCTTGACACGAACGCGCCGAAAAAGAAGGGCGTGAAGGGTGTTGCGAGGGCGCAAGCGCCTGTTGACAAAAAAAACAGCGTCTTCAGCATTCCTCGCGAAGAAAAACAAGCTCCGAAAACGCAGCTGGTTGATTTTCTGGCGTCCAAAAAGTTCGCCGGCGCCAAGCCGGGTTTCGTGTTCAAAAAAGGCCAAAAAGGCCTGGGGTATTACCTGGACAGACCTCCCGTGGTGACCTGGAAAGGCGGCGGCGGCGGCGGCGGCGGCGGTCGGGGGCAACGAGGGGACTGGGCGCAAGGGTCATTGGGCGGCGGTAGAGGCGGCGGCGGACGAAGGTCTGGTGGGAAAAATAAAGGCGGCGGCGGCAGCGGCGGTGGCGGTGGCGACGGCGGCAGAGGACGCGGCGGTCGAGGACGCGGCGGGGACGGCGGTCGAGGAGGCGGCAGAGGCAGAGGGCGAGGAACCGAACGAGGATACAAAGGTATTAGTTTGTTATTTTAGAGTCCGGACACCCTTACTCCGCGTTTGCGTTGTCGGGGAAGACGTTTTCTCCGTTCGCTTCGCGTTCCATCATCATCCGGTGGTCGTCCGCGATTTCGTTCACCAACGAACGCACCGGCGTTTCCGCGTTGTTCGGCACTAAACACGCGAATATGCTCGGCGGGATGTTCAAGGTGTTGAAAAGATCCACCAGCTGCATGATCTCTCCGCCAACCATCCCGCTGAAGAACATCACCCGGTCTGGGATGCCGCCCACGGATTGTACCGCCGAGGCGTCTTTTTGTTCCACCAAAAGCGCTTCGCGAAGCGGGTGGTCAATCAAATCGTCCCCGCACGTGATGACCCGCACGAACTGCGCGTCGATCGTGTCAAGCTCCTTTCTCCACAGCGTTGTTTCATCGGGGGTGAAACCCACTAACAGAATAGCGTCCGGCCCGAACCGGCCTTCCGCGACACCGCCGGGGGCGTCACTGGACTCGGCGTCGATGGGCGCGAACTCCGCGTTCGCGACGACGTGGCGAGTTTGGTTGGGTTCGGGGTTTCGGTGATTCGGCCTCGGGACCGCGGCGCGAGCGCGGGCGGAGGCGTGCCGCGCGCGATTGGGCGCTGCGACGGCGACAGGCGCGGCACAGACCGTCCGTGCGACGGCGAACGACATGTTACCCCCCGTGCGCGGGAAGTGTGGAGTGGGGTGACACGAAAAGGAGCATGAAGTGTGTGAAGCTGATGCGATGGATGAAGATTTTTATGTTTTTTCTGTCTGCTACTCTGCTAGGTCAACGGTTTGCTCGCGAAGCTTCCGTGTCACCTCCAACCCTCCCCAGCCACGCCTCGCGGTGGTCCGCCACGGATCGCGTGAAGTCCGCCTTGTCGCCGATTTTGACAGATCGCCCCGTTTTCCATGCACCAGCCGTAAATGTCGTCCCTAATTTCCCTCAACGTGTTTTCCATCGCCCGGACCGTACACGCGAGCAAACTCAACGGGTACGCCACTACTTTGAACCCCATGTCCTCCAGCTCCTTCGGCGTGCAAATCGGCGTGGACCCGCCGCCTTCTAACATGTTGGCCATCTTCGGCACCTTCGGTGTGGCGTGGCCCTCAGTGCCAATCGGCCCCGCGGCGATTTCATCAGGAATGGCACTTTCCTTCTTCACAGCGAAAGAGGAGTGTATCTCGACACCACGGATTTGTCGTGGTAGTTGTGGGGAACCAGGGTCGTTTTGCCGGACGCGGTGCGGTACAAAGCGGGGGGGCGAGCAGGGTCTCGAGACATTGCTTCGGCGACGCACAGGGGCAAGGGGAAGTGACGGAGGTTACAGGATTGCTGACACGGATGTTGTGAATCGAAACTTCGAAAGAAAGGAGACGCCGAAAAGCGCAGTCATCAGCGCGATTTTCCGGGCGTCACTCCCGCCCACTTTACCCCAAACCCTCACCCTTTCCAGTCATTCGGCAACCCGAACGGCGGATTCACCGCACCCTGGTGTGCCCATATCCGGCAAATCCACTTCGTCTGTGTGGTTTCCGTGCCTTCGTGTTCCAGGCGCTCGTCGAAAACGCCGTCTTTCGTGGCCGGGAAGAACACCAAACACGACCCTTTTTTCGGTTTCACGGTTAACGGCGGGTCCAACTTCCCGAAACGAGTGTCGCCGCCTCCTCCGTCCGCATCCACGTCATTCAGGTACAGCAGCATGGTCACCAGCGTCTGCCCCCCTCTTTTCGCATCCTCCACATCCGCGCCTTTGTTCGCGTCGAAGTGCGGCGCGAGGCGCTGTCCTTTTTCGTACCTGATCACCGTGGGGGCTTCGAAGTTTTCGCACGTAGAGCCCGGCATTAACGCCTCTGCATTTTTAATGTACGCGATTTCCCCGGCTGAGGACCCTCGGAGGACACAGCTCGTTGATGTCCGCATGCCACGTAGCTGTTGTTCCTGGTACCGCACCCACGCCGCAGCGCCCGCGCCCGCGACGCCAACCACGGCGGCGAACGCCCCGGCGCCCGCGAGCAACACGCCGACTCCCGGTCCGCTCGTCGAAGAGCCAATCAGCATAGCACACGCCCCAGCCCACAGCGCCGGTCCCCGTGACACAGAAGTCACGATATCACGCACATCGTTACTCCACCCGGCATAAACCACCGGGCTCTGGGTCATGTCTTCCTTTTCGGCGGCGGCGATTATGGAAGCGCACTCATCTGCACTCAAAAAATCATCCACCAGAAACACATCCGGCGACTGGCGCAGTTGCCGCACCCCGTGGTAAAGGCGGTCGATTGGCACGTGGTCGTCCATTGGGTTTGCGGTGGCAGTGATGGATGTGGCGACACCGGCGCCGAACCCGGATGAGGGTTGCGCATTTGTCACCACGTTTCGAGAGGGTTTGCACTTCGAGGTGACAAACCGTGAAGGGCACGATTTACGGGACGCGACGCGAATCTCATTAGAGACGCGTCGCGAGGAGACGTGAGGAATCGCATTTGGCGCGAACACCGCGGGGGATGCTCGCGCTACGAGCATCGTCGGCTATACCGAGACCCCCACCGAGGGGGGGAACGGACGCGCGAAGTCTTCTTTGATTCGTGAAGCCTGGAAACCACGAAATATGTATGTGCCACTTTGTCGTCGAAAAAAAAATCCGCGTGATATACTTCAAGCTCCCGCGTCACAGGTTTACGGGTAGGTTGGGACACGATAGGATGAGCGTTGACTTGTTGTGAAACTCGTAGTGCTCGAAAACTTCTAAAACGTCGTCGCGAAGACTCACTTCTCGTTTGCGCTCGCCGCCTTCTTCTTTTCGGAGCGGTTCTTGTCGTAGCAGGGTTTGCAGATTTTAGTTCCGGGCTCGTCTTTGCAGCTATACCACTGATTGGTCGTATCCGTCCCGCACTTCACGCACGTCGTCCCCGCGGCCGCGGCGACGTCCAACCGGTTCTTGTCGTAGCAAGCCGTGCATAATTTAGTTCCCGTATCTTTGCAGTTGATCCACTCACTGGTCGTATCCGTCCCGCACTCCCCGCACGTCGTCCCTGCGGCGGTTTCGATGGCCAGTTTCTGCGAAAAATATGAAACTCGAACGACGTAAGTCGAGATGAAACAGCTTGTGACGGAAGTCATCATGCCTATGAATGTCGCTAGGGCAAGGAGAGAGAAAGTATGAAGAATCCTGATATGCGCACCTCTCGCACGGAACACGGCATGCAGTACCACTCGTCCTTCTTGAGCTTGGACTCAATCAATCGGCTTGTGTTTCTCCCATCTTTACCGCAACCAGAGCACTTGCCACGGATGGCAGCGAGCTGCGAAAAAGAGCACCGCGGGTATTGGGGTCAGGTTGTGACGACACAAATATATGAAATATTGACGCGTGGGGTCGACGCGCGTGACATACCTGTCGCCTGTAGCAAACCTGACAGACCGGTTTGCCCGCATCGTCCCTGTTGGCGTACCACCGACATGTCTCCGTGCTTTCGCACTCAGAGCAGACCAGCGCGACGCCCTGCGGAGGAATGAAAGTTCGAGGGTGAGTTTTACACGCCGTTGACGGGCAACGAGAACGATACAGGCGAATGAGTCTTTGAGTCCTCGCATCAATGAGGAGTGCGCACCTTTTTTATCCATCGTTCGTCATTGACGACCTTCGGAGACTCACTGTGCCAGATTGTGCGTCGAAGAGCGAAAAGAGTAATGTCAGCATGCTTTGGCAGTTAAATCGTAAACAAGCGAGGACAAGGGAAGCACGCACCTGCGGGGAATATATGCATGGCGAGCGGCTTCGCCTTCCGAAGGTATATACTCGTTGCTCGGTGCCATCCTCCAACGCCTGGGCTTCCGCGTGTCGCCAAGAGCACGCCCTTGCCTTCGTGTTTGGTCCATCCAGATGGACTGCTCGGTGTGCCGAAGAGCGTGCGGTTTGACACGACGTGAAAAGAATCCGGCGAGCGCGGAAGGTTGGCGTGCGTCGTCGAGTGTCGCGCGCGTCGTTTCGAACGGTCGCCGGCTGCGGGCGGTACTCGTGGACATCCGCGCCACCGCGTGCAGCCCGGCCATGTTGAAGCACGCCATCGTGCTCCGTCCGAGGCGCACGCGAGATTGCGGAAGTCCTGTCGGATGTTTGGTTTATCAAAAGCAAATTTGATGCGTGAAATGAAAAAGTGCACTTTTTGGCAAAGAAAGTTAGGGCTTGCATTTGCGTCTCGCCGCGCTCGTCCCCAAACACGCAGGACACTGTTGCGCTGATTTGATACTCGAAATACGTATATCGCTCTTCGTGATATTACACGAAAGGTCCTCTAATTTCTCACCCCACATCCAGCCCACGAAAGATCACTCCCCTCACTAAAACAAACAAACGCTCACGGCTTGACAACCTTGGTCACCAAAAAGCGCGTCATCGGCTGCCGGTGTCCGTTTTTGCGCTTGTAGTGCTTCTTCCGGCGGTACTTGAACACGATGAGTTTCTTATCCTTGAAGTTCTCAAGCACCGTGGCTTCTACTCTGGCTCCCACGACGTACGGCATGCCGAACGTGGGGTTCGCGCCGTCCAGGGTCGCCAACACCCGCTCAAACGCAATCTTCGACCCGGGCTCCACGCCTTTCAAGGAATGGCACTCGTAGTACCGCCCTTCCGACACGAACTGCTGCGACCCGCCAACCTCCACGATCGCGTCCCAGGAAGGCGCCGCGCCCGTGCTGGGGGGGGTGCTGAAGCCAATCTGGTTCACGGAAGTCTCGACAGCCGCTGGTGTTTTGATGAGACGGGGTGGGAAATTGGGAAATCGATCGTCAGTGAACCAAGCGGAGGATAAGACGCTTTTTTTTACGGGAGGCGAATCGAGGGGGTGGCGAGGACCCATGCGGCGCACGAGGGCAGGAGCACCCACGAAAGGTGCTGGGTGGTACCCATCACCGCCTCTCGTGTTTCGGGTTGCCAGCCACCGCCAACAAGTCGTCGTTCCCCGCGCGCGCGTGGACACCACCATCACACCCCCATCGATGCGATCGATGAATGTTTCAGGGCGTAGGGTCTGGGTTTTTCTCCGCGCATCGAGTCTTGACGTGTCGCGCGCCTCTGGTCACGCCGCGACATCGTAACCGCCACCGCGCCGAGGAATCACACATCTTCACAGGTCACGGAATAGGTACGCACCGCATATGCTCAGACCGCGAGCTTGCTTGGGCGCCGAAAGCGACATCGCGGAGAAGACGTCGGCGACGGAAGTTTTAGAGCCCGCCGCGGCGCGACCGAAGAAAGCCTTGTGCGTGGTCGCCGACTTGGACTGGCCGACGACCGCGCGCGTCGCGGGCGCCGCCATCGACATGGTCATGGCCGCCATGTTACTGGGGGGGAAAGGTTTGCGAAGCCCGGTTGGGTACGCAAGCCGAAGTGGGCGGAGGGGTACCGGCTGCCGGGCGACGTGTGGATGCGGCAAAAACTTTCACCTCGACGTCGACGAAGCACGTGCAGGGTGAATAAAGGGGTTTTTGAAAAACGTGCAAAAGGCGAAGAGCCGAACTGCCGAATCCTGTTTGCTTCGACACCGACTGTGCCAAGTCATTCGCGGACACGCACGCCTGTACGCGTGCGGCCGCCGAAACATCGAAATCCGCCCACAGCGTGACCCCGAACCCTTTGCACGCCCCGCGGCGAAGGTTTTGGGTCAAACTCGGGTGGGATACCATGGCGGATCTCGGTTGGGCAAATGAAAGGCAATCTGCACTGGCTTCTGCTCGTGGCTTCCTTCGTGGCCCGCGCTTCCGCTACCGAGCCGACTTTTAGGTTGGTGAATAGCACCACACTTTGGTCCGGACGATTTGTGGGCGCGGTGACCGTGGGCGACGGAAGGGTGGTGCTCGCCCCCGCCGCCGCGGGATGCGTGGGGGTGTTTGACCCCAGCGACGCGTTTCCCAGTTCCGAGTTTCCGAGTTTCTCGTGCGTGTCGCACGCCTCGATCGCCACCGGCGCTGGCAAATACAACGGCGGCGCTTTGTTGCACGACGGCAGGGTGCTTTTCGTCCCGCACACCGCGTCTACCGTGGGTTTATTTAACATAACCGACGGTGTTTTCGAGACGGTTGATATCACCGGCGTCGTGGGAACGGGCACCCTGCACTTTGCCGGCGCCGCGACCGCCGTGGACGGGCGAGTGGTGTTCGCGCCCGCGCGTTCAACCGGCGTCGGTGTTCGACCCTGTTTCCAACACGTTCACGCTGGTGAACATCACCGTCGCCAACGTGGGCAACGAGAAGTTCCACGGCGCCGCGTTGGCGGGCGACGGACGCGGTGCGTGTTGTATTTCCCAAATCCCAACACTGTTTGCCGATTGTCCAGAGTAATTACTCGTACACATGACGAAAGAACTGACCACTTTTCTTTTTTATTCTCAGTTGTTTTCGCGCCGCGCGACGCGAACGGCGTTGGGGTGTTTGATCCGCGCGACGGCGCAGACACGTTCGTTTTGATTGACATCAGCGACACGTATGAAGGGCCGGCGGCGGGTGTTAAATACATGGGCGCGGCGACTGCGAGCGACGGACGGGTGGTGTTCGCGCCTTACTACGCGACGGGCGTTCGGGTGTTTGATCCCGTTCACGACACGTTCACGTCGGTGCCCATTGCGTCAAAGATGAGTCCAACCGGAACGCCAAGTATTCACCAGTTCAACTCCGCCGCGACGATGAGTGACGGACGCGTTGTTTTCGGTCCGCGACACGCGAACGGCGTCGGGGTTTTTCGACCCGCAAAACGATACGTTCGAGTTGGTGGACATCAGCCACGCGATTGGTATTGATGATAAGTTCAACGGCGCCGCGGCGACAAACGACGGGCGCGTGGTGTTTTCCCCGTGGAGGTCATCGGCCATCGGCGTTTTCACGCCGCCCCCGCGGTGCTGCGCCTGCGATTAGAAAATGAGGGACATGGGGTTAGTGACGCGGGAGTGTATTTTCTCGTGAGGCGACGTATCGTTCGCTCTGTTGCTATTTCTAAGAATGCGCAGCTTCTAATTTATACCCTGACTTCGAACCGGCGACCGTGTCGACACGAGTACCAGGTACTAACCACGCCCTACCGGGTCCCCTGACACTTTACCGTGACTGTTTACCCTACCGCGAGCTAATCGCGTCGCGCGTTTCTTACCGTCGCTCGAGCCACACAACGACTTCTACATACTTCGAAAACGGGAAGTGGTCGAAAACGGCGCTCCGTTTTATGTCGTGCGTTTTTGCCAACCCGCCTTATCAACGCAAATCTGCGCACACAGACGTACGATACATCATGATATTCACCGAGATGAACACATTTTTATGAGCCAGTTGACTTCATCATCAGGGTATGATTGGCTTTAGTTCGAAAGTGTGTCTCGCAATTTGTGGTCATCAAGAGATACTGCTCCAGGTACAGCTCGGCGTACATCGGAAGTTGACGACGTTCGTGAGAAAAAAAAACGCACTTTTCACAGTACTCTCTTCTCGTTTTATCTGGATTGTTATAACAGTTTCCCTTCAGCACCTTACCCTCACTTGGCACACGCGTGACGGCCACGATGTTTCTCTCGACGCGCGCGACGTGTGGCTCGGTGTCGTGTTCGGTCGCGGCGCACGGGGTTCGGCGCGACCGCGTCAAGAGTGTCACCCGAAGAACACATTCCATCCGCCATTCGCGATTGGGTGTAGGAGTCGGCCTGAAAGATACCTTTGAAGGTAAAGAGAACAAATCGTTCCTACGAGGCACGCGCATCGGCGCCAAGAACGACCAGACCACGGACGTACCGGTCCCGTACCGCCCGCCCCTCCCAATGCGGGCCACAGATGGAACGATTTCGGAGGTACCAACAGGCTGGATTGGTACCTCCTCAGACTCCGCCGGTGCCTCTTCGGCACCCCAAACGACGAACCCCAGGTACACCACGTTAGCAGAGCGTCTCGCGAACAACGACGGCTTGAGGCGCAATTTTACGATAGGTTTGAAGTGGTGGACCCCGCTGTCGCCCCTGAACGGCTTCATCGGCGTCGCGGAGGCGTGCTCCCGACTGTGGGAAAACACCGTGCTTCTAAGCGCGCTCATAACGTCCTTCTCCATGTACGCGGTGACGTTTCCGATTCGCGAAATCATCGACGCGGGGGGGCACGTCCCGCAAACGTACGCGGCGTGCTGGACGTTAGGTACGTGCTCAGGCTGTTTGCCTGTACAGTACAATGGATGTAATACATTCACAGTACAGTACAGTCGGACTGAATACTACCGGACAAACTCCATGACACCCTCGTAAGACTAGATACTACCCACAAGTACTCCAACTACCTTTTAAGTTTTAACACTGTGTGTCACTGTCAACTAACCACCGGACCCCAACTTTACGCCTCACTGTCGACTGTTTCCCCACTGTGTTAATAAATACACCCGATACGCCTCTTATAGCTTTTTGTTTCTGCGCAACCGCCGGGTTCGGCGCCACCATCCTGTTGAACAAAATATGCAAGTGCGCCCCACAGAACTACGCCCTGTGGTTTTCTAAATTCGGCGGGTTCGTTGAGCTTCCCCAGTTGTTTCTTTACCTCGGCGGCTGGTGCGCGTTCGCGGGGTGTTTAGTCGTGTTGACTCCGATTTACAAAAGTAACGCACTAACTGTCGTGATGGTCGTGGTGTTTTTATTATGCGGCTCGCTGGTCACCGCGATGTATTCGCAAACCACCGATTTCGAAAAAGCGTGCGCCAAGCAAGGCGAGCGCTTATCGGAGCCGCGAGGCGAGGAACGCGAAATTAGCGAAGCCTTTGAAAGGGAAGTCGCGAAAAAGGCGAGGTGGTGACGGCGAGGGGGGGAGGTTTTTTAAGTGACTCCTGATCTGTTGTTTACAAACCCTGCACCTTTTTCGTGTCCACCACAAGACGTCGAGGGTCACCACAAAACCGGAATCTTGAGTGCATGATGTATTTTTTTACCTCGTATCCGGGATCCTTACGTGGTCTGCTGTCACGTAAACAGTACGAACTCCCGGGATATCGAGGTCTTCCCCAGATACACTGCGCGCACAACACAGGGCACCCTCCTAAAACCAAAAAATAAAATACGAAGCACCGTTTGGTAGGGGTGAATACAGGGGTTTGAGGAAACGTGTAAAATGACCATTTTATATATTCCCACGAACATGCGAAGTTGCCAACATAGTTCGCCTCCTCCGAGTCAAACTTCACGAAACAGCGTCGTCCGAATACGGACGATTCACCCATCATCTAAGGCGAGTTTACACTCGTTAAGTCGTTATTCATCGGTTTCCGACCGATGAAGCACTGTGTTTGTTAGTATAGTGGTTAGTATCCCACGCTGTCACCGTGGAGACCCGGGTTCAATTCCCGGACAGACAGAAACGCCCGCCGCGCGTCGTCCTTTTGCTCCTGGGCGCTGGGGCAAGGCATGCGCGGATGCAAACACTTTTTGCCCGTTCAGAAATGTTCGGTGCTTCCTTGGCAGCAGGCATCCACGGAGGCTGTCGTTTGGGTAGATGTTTTTGCTGGCTGTGTAGAGGGCGACGTCCTCTATCGCCCGAGCCATTTTTCAGGTCAATCAGAGGTCAGGCGGCTCCATGGGGACGCCAAGGCTGGGTGATGCTCAACGTTTGGGAAACTCCGGAAACGTGCGTACCGATAAAATCCAAAGCGCGATTATTTTTGTCGACCCAGCCACCTCCCTCGACATTTTATTCGATGTTCACGTAGATGACATCGTGCCGATTCCAACGAGCCATTGTACGTCGCAATCGGGGTTCGGACGGCGATGCGTTTATTACGTTCGTAGTGCTCTCGGAAAGGGTGATTTGCTTATGTTTTATGTGGCTCCAGTCACCTCGGAATTTTATCATAAAACGCACCTTCTCGGAAGCCTCGAGGCACAACGACGCGCACGACCCTCTTCCAACGCAATGGCCGTTAAGAAAGCTCGTGCGCGTGAGAAAAAGAGCGGGCGCCGCGATGCTAACGCGGGCGAAGCCTTCACCCGCCTCCCCAACCACCTCGTGGTCACTCACGTTCTCAGACCTGAGTATTTCGACTACCCCGCAGATCTCGCACGGCTCCCAGCGGTGAGCCGCGCAATGCGCGACCTGGTGGCAGAAACGGGGCTTCGGTTTGAAGAGCTTGATGAGGATGAAGCCGTGGAGCTTGGATGTGTAAGCGCGGTACAGCGCATGCAACGGCAAGGTCGCCTGTCGCGTAAAGAATACCTTTGTCTGGCAGCGGCGAGTGTTGGAAATCTCGTTAAGTTGAAGGAGTTTCGCGAGAACGGTTGCCCGTGGGACAAGTGGACGTGCGCGTATGCGGCGAAGAACGGGTACCTCGAGGTGCTGCAGTGGGCGCGCGCGAATGGGTGCCCGTGGGACTCAAACACGTGCTCTGGGGCGGCGAGGGACGGGCTTCTCGAGGTGCTGCAATGGGCGCGCGCGAACGGCTGCCCGTGGAACGTGGACACGTGCTATCAAGCTGTGGGGAGCGGGCACCTCAAGGTGCTGCTGTGGGCGCGCGCGAACGGCTGCCCGCGTGACAAGAACGAGCTGCATATCGTCGCTCTAAATGGCCAAGTGGCGATGGTGCGGGCGCTGATAGAGTCGGGCGCGGACGTCAACAAGGCGGGGGATGGCGACGCGACACCGCTGTACGCAGCCGCTCAAAAGGGCCATGAGGCGGTGGCGCGGGCGCTGATGGAGTTGGGCGCGGACGTCAACAAGGCGACGGATAACGGCGTGACGCCGCTGTACGCAGCCGCTCAAAACGGCCACAAGACTGTGGTGCGGGCGCTGATCGAGGCGGGTGCGGACATTAACAAGCCGTGGGATAACGGCGCGACGCCGCTGCACGCAGCCGCTCAAGAGGGCCACGAGGCGGTGGTGCGGGCGCTGATCGAGTTGGGTGTGGACGTCAACAAGGCAAGGGATGACGGCGTGACGCCGCTGTCCATAGCCGTTCAACAGGGCCACACGGCGATTGTTCAGATTCTCAAGGGATGCCTTATTGGTCCAGATGCAGAATTTGTCTTTGTAAATACCAGACGCACGATTTTGTATACCCTCACATCGACATTAAAGCTTCGCCGTCGCTCCCCCGCCCCCCGCGCTCGCGTCCTTTTTCGTCCCCTTTTTCGACGACAACCGCTCAATCATGGATTTACTTTTCTTTTGGTGACTGCGGATCCGCCGCTTTTCATTAATTGGCATGCACGTAGAGGACGTCGTGAATATTCCAACGAGCCCATGTACGTCTCAATCGGCGTTCTGACGGCGATGTATTTATTACGTACATGGTGCTCTCGGAATGGGTGATTTGCTTTTGTTTTTTGTGGCTCCCAGTAACTTTCCGGGGAGCGAGAACCTCGGAACCTCGGAACTGTCGCAGCAGAGTTCCGACAGTTTCGTCTTGGACGACGCGACCACACGGACCAGCGCGCGCGGAGGGGCGCTCGGTGTGGATGTTACGTGGATGTTAAATCACAAGACCACTGTGACGGTACGTGTCCCCTGATCCGTGCGCGAACTGTGCGAACTGTGCGACACACGATGCCGACATCAGTTCGACACCGCGATGCCGCTTCATCCCAAATCGTGCCGCTTCATCCCGCTCACACCCAAATCACGTTCCTCGCAGGCGACCTTTGCCACGGCCCTATTTCTCATCGCGTTCGTGTTCTTCGAGGAGCTCTCTTCCACGGCGGGGACGCTTCGCGGTGTCGTGACGAAATTCGCGGCGGCGAGGTCCATGGATTCGGGTTTGCGGTCATCTCTTGGACGCCACCGACACACTGCCGACGACGGTGACGATTTTGTTTTCGGCGTTTCGGCGTTACGACCGAAAAAACTACCGAGAACGCGTTTTGCGGCGGCGGTGAATGGCGTGTCGCCGATACCTAGCGCACCGCCCACGATACCTAGCGCGTCGCCGCGCATCGCGACCGCGTTTGAGAAGACGCATGTTTTGGAATTTGATCTCTCGGACGGCGTCGAAACGCGACCGGCGGGATATCGAATCCGTGTTTTCGAAAAAAACCGGATTATGAATAAAACTCGAGACCTTTCCTCAAAAAAAGAAAAGGACGACGACAATTTCTTTACCGCGCGCGACGGCGCGACTGAGACTGAAACGGCCGAAACGGCGGACGGCGATTGGCGCGACCCGGTCATCCGTGTCCCTCCGTTCGCCCCAGGTTTCGCAGAGTTTGTGCACAACAACCCGTTACGCATCACGGCGCCGGCCGCGATGCGCGTCGCGCCGTACCGAAAGTGCTCGAAACCGTGCCGAAACCAAGGCCGGTGTAATCACCAAACCGGGTTGTGCGTCTGCCCGTCGGGTTTCGCCGGTTTTGATTGCGGAAACGATGACGCGTTCCCATGCGACGACACATACAACCAGTCAGTCCTCACCAGGTGCGCCGGCCACAGCGACCTGAAGCTTAGCCGGTGTCAGTGTGGGCCGCACTTCCCGTTCCCGAAACGGGAAATAGGGAGTTGGTGTATGCCGGACGCGGCGGTCGCGCGCGGTACGCCGCGAGAAACCTGGCCGCGACCGAGTGAGTACACGGGCGGCAAGCCACTTACGCCGTGGCACTGGGTGTTCGGTGCGGAGGACGCTAGGAAACAACCAGGTATCGGGCACACGATAGACGACGTGGACGATGGCGTCACGAGGGGCGAACAAGTTTCGTGGTGCTTCGCAAACGCGAGCGCGACAAACGCGGCGTCGGCGGAAGAAAAAAGCGCCGCGCGCTGCGCCGTGGCGTGCCCCGCTGGGATGAGCGGACACCCGAACAGCGACGAATCGCGAAATGGGACGTTCTGCCCGAATCAGTGTTCCGGCGGTGGGGTTTGTCTTGGTGGGTTCTGCGTTTGTCACGAAGGGCGGTGGGGCGGGGACTGCTCGTTGACACGCAAAGAGACAAAAACGTCAAAACGTACGCAAGCTCCACCCACCGCTGTCCGCCGAAGAGCGTCTCCCTTGATATAAATCTACGAAACAGACAGCGCGTTTCACTCCGGGCTTTGGCAGCGACGGGGCTCGGAGGAAAAGTGCGTGCCGCGGGAGTATCACGAAAACGGCGCCAAAGAAACGCCCACGCCGTGGTACTACTCGCTGGAGACGACTTTTTACGAGTTCGTATCGAGGTCGGCGCATCGAACGCTGGATCCAAAGGAGGCTGATTTCTTCTTCGCCCCAACCGCGGCCGCGTGCTTTCAGATTGCGTACAACAGCCCGTCCCCACGACATTGGGCCGAAGCGCTTCCCGTTCCCAGCCAGGCGTTTGGGGTGTTTTCGTTCTGGGAGTCGTTGTGGCGCGACGATATTTCTACTCGAATTCGCGACCCGGTCATTGCGAACGCCCGGGCGAAACGGGGGTACAAGGTGTTAGGCGCCGGCGGCGATCCCGACGGCAACGAAACAAAAGACCTATCCGACCACACATTCATCGCCCCGTACGACGAAGGAGCGTGTGTCTTGCCCCCGTCGCTGAAGAGTGGGATTTTCCTAACGCACTGGGGCAACGACGGCTCCAAACACGCGCGGTCGACGTCGGCGTATTGGCCCGACCGCTGGGACACGCTACAGCGGCCGGTTACCATCAATGGAACAGAAATTCCCGACATTCTGCAAGGCCGGCGGTGTTACGACCCTGCGAAGGATTTAGTGGTGCCTCCGTGGAACCGACGAGGCGAGGGGAGTGATAAATCGGACCCTCGATTTTGGGTCACCGGCAAACGTGACGTCACGTTCTTCTTCGCGGGGGATCTAGGCACCGCGGCCGGCATAGCCGAGAGCGGACCGCACGGCGCGCCTTTGTACTCTCTGGGGATTCGGCAGCGGGTGACGAAACTTTTACGGGACCGGACACCGGATGGGTTCCAGGTGAAAGGGCACGTGTCGGATTACGACGAGATTGTTCAGAGATCGACTTTTTGCGGCGCCTTTCCCGGAGACGGGTGGAGCGGCGGTATTTTAACCTATCTAAAGTACGGGTGCGTCCGCGTCGTTGGACATGCCGTTCGAGAGAATAGGGGCGTTTCGTTCGGGTGAGGTGGTGTTAGGTCGTGGGTGGGAAAAGAAATGGGGCGATACCGAGCCGGAGGGATTTGTGTCAAGCGCAAACGCAAACGCGGAGCGATTGTTGGACTATTCGCAATTCGCAATCAGAGTGAATGAGGCGGATATCGAGCGCCTGGATGTCATTCTGAACGAGTACGATGATGCGGAAATTCGGAAATTGCAGAACGGCGTCGCGCGTGTGCGCCACTTGTTCTCGTACGACGTCCCGGACCAACCCGCCGACGGTACCTTTTCGCGAATCAAGCCGCGGCGAAACGAAACGAACGCGACGACGTTTCTTTCAGAGAAGGATCGCTTCGCGGGGGGTGGGGCTGCTGACGTGGCAGACACGGGCGACGGTGTGGGGACCTTCCCGGGTGCGCCGTGGGACGCGTTCGAGATGATCATGGCGTCGCTGAGGTATAAGCTCGAGCTGCGGAAGAAGGAGCGAGGGGAGTAGAATTATTTGTTTCTTTGTTCTACCAGTCACCTGCTCGGAATTTTATCGTAAAAACGCACATTCTCGGAAGCCTCGAGGCACAACGACGCGCACGACGCGGACACAAAACCATCCACTCTTCCAACGCGATGTCCGGTAAAAAAGATCGCACGCGAAAGGAAAAGCGCGAGCGCGGCCGTGATGCTAACGCGGGCGAAGCCTTCGCCCGCCTCCCCAACCACCTCGTGGTCACTCACGTTCTCAGACCTGAGTATTTCGACGACCCCGCCGATCTCGCACGACTCCCAGCGGTGAGCCGCGCAATGCGCGACCTGGTGGCAGAAACGGGGCTTCGGTTTAAGGTGCTTGACGAAAAGCGTGCCGTGGAGCTCGGATGTGTAAGCGCGCTGCAGCGCATGCAACGGCAAGGTCAACTGTCGCGACAAGAACTCCTTTGTCAGGCAGCGGCGAGGAGCGGACAGCTCGCAGAGTTGAAGGTGTTGCGCGCGGGCGGCTGGCCGTGGGACCGGGAAACGTGCTCGGCGGCGGCTTTGGGCGGGCACCTCGAGGTGCTGCAGTGGGCACGCGCGAACGGATGCCCGTGGGACATACGCACGTGCCATAAAGCTGCGGAGGGCGGGCATCTGAAGGTGCTACTGTGGGCGCGCGCGAACGGCTGCCAGACTGACGAGAACGAGCTGCATATCGCCGCTCTAAATGGCCAAGTGGCAATGGTGCGGGCGCTGATGGAGTTGGGCGCGGACGTCAACACGGCGGGGGATGGCGACGCGACACCGCTGTACGTCGCCGCTCAAAACGGCCACAAGTCGATAGTGCGGGCGCTGATGGAGTTGGGCGCGGACGTCAATCAGGCAAGGGATGATGGTGTGACACCGCTGTACATCGCCGCTGAAAAGGGCTACGATACTTTGGTGCGGGCGCTGATCGAGTTGGGCGCGGACATCAACAAGGCGAGGAATACCGGCGCGACGCCGCTTTACGACGCCGCGTATAATGGCCACGAGGCGATAGTGCGGGCGCTGACCGAGTCGGGCGCGGATGTCAAACAAGGCGACGGATAAGGGATGGACGCCGCTGGCCATAGCCGCTCAAGAGGGCCACGAGGCGATAGTGCGGGCGCTACCGAGTCGGGCGCGGACGTCAACAAGGCGATGGATGACGGCGCGACGCGCTGTCCATAGCCGCTCAAAAGGGCCACACGGCGATTGTTCAGATTCTCAAGGATGCCGTATTGGTCCAGATGCAGCATTTATCTTTGTAAATACCAGACGCACGATTTTGTAACCCTAACATCGATATTAAAGCTTCGCCGTCGCCCCCCCATCCCCCTTTTTTGACGACAACCGCTCAATCACCCCCACCAGCGCGTTTTCCACCTCCGGCGTACACAGCATCTCCCACCCCGCTTTGGCTTCTGTTTCAATGAACGCCTCCCACTCCATCGCAAACCCGTCCCTCAAGTTAGCCTTGGTCGCCGCCCGCGCGTTGTCCGGCGATTTCAAAAGCGTCGCCATGGCGCGCTCCGTCGCCAACAACACCGCCGCCGCCGGAACGACTTCGTGCACCAGCCCCATCGTGTGTGCTTCATGTGGAGTGAGTAGCGTCCCCCGTAGCAACACCAGCTCTGCGGTGGCGGCGTGTTTACTTGCGTTCAAAAAAAGCCTGGCCCAGAATTTCGGAACCGGAATACCCAGCGCGACTTCGTTCAACCCGAACGTTCCCTGCAGCGATTGCACGCGGTAATCGCAGCACAGCGAAACGGCGCACCCGCCCGCGGGGCACGCCCCGTTTATGGCACACGCCGTGGCTAAGGGCGACTTGAGTAAGCGACACAGAAACGTGGTTTGCACGCTCCAGAACTTGGCGTACCTCGTTTGTGATGTGGATGGCGCGTGCAGTTCTTTGATGTCGTTCCCGGCGGTGAAGATTGGTTTTTTCAATTCGCTCGCGAATATCAAACCGCTGCAGTTTGGATCTAGCTCCAGCCAATCCAGAGTGTCCGCCATGGCTTGCCACAGCTCTAACGTCATGGAGTTTACCGGTTCGCTGCCGAGCCACACCACCGCGTAGCGCTTGTGGAGCGTGGGGAGCGACCGCCACTCCACGCGCACGCCGGGGTGGAACCCCGGAAGCTTCGCGGGCATCGGCATTTCGGGGAAACAACCAAACACGCACGTGGCTTCCGCTAACAACGAAATGGGTTTCCCGCTGGACGGCCGGGTCTACGGGTCCACTACGGCTCTACACGACGCACAAGTAAGTCACCACGCGCGGCGAGATGAAACGCGCGGGTCGCTCAACGCGCGCGTCACGTGTGGCACCTCGTGATGACGCGGCGCGACGAAAGAAGAGCTCGTCAATCAGCTTCGACGAGATTATCGCCCCAAGCGGAAACTCGTCGACGTGTAAAATAGCACGTTGGGCGGCAATTCGTATGCTTTCCACTTCATCTGCTCCACACGTCCGCTCCCTTACCCACTGCACTTCGAACGCCCCCCCGCTGTTCCAAAACGTCCTCGGGACGTCCGCCTTTATATCTCGATACAAGGCGCGCAGCTGAGATTTCCACCCCAACGCGCGACGACACTCCGGCCGGTTAATCGATACTACAAAGGTGACGTATACTATTACAACGCAAGATACCTTCCGTGATACTTACTTCTTCAGCCTCGGCATTTTGAACGGCCCCCCATTGGGTTTCAAACAAGCGCACCCCGCGGCGCACATCGCGCGTCTCGTCGCGGCGCGCTGCGCCCACTGCGACGATATTTTATGACTCTTCTCGCCATCTTCGCCGCCTTCGTCGTTCGCGTTTTCTTTCGGGTTACTCGCCGCCGCCGCTTGTTTCGCCGCCTCCGCTTTCCGCAGCGCAGCGCCCAGGTCCGTGTTCGAGATCTTGGCCATCGCTTCAGGGGGCATCTCCAGCTCGGGGACGCAAGTAGGATCGCCTTGGACGGGGTGGTACCCCCACGTCTGCTTCAATCCCGGAACGTCCGTGGGGCGCAAGGTTGTTTGTGTTGTAGACTCCGCACCTTCCCCCCCCGGCACGGGTAGCGGGTGGTTCTTGCCGTGCACGTGGATGGTGACCCTTCGCGTCGTCGCCGGCGCGGCGCGGATTGGCGCCAGGTTCAGGGTAAGCCACTCCACTATTTCGTGCTTCGAAACCAAATCAATCAGCCCCGCGATTATCTGCCCGCGGTAAAACTGGTACCGCTGGTTCGAAACGTGCGTCCAGTGCCTGTCCGCTTCCGCGCTTAGCGAGACGTCCATTGTGAGGACGGAGTCCACTAGGGATCGCCGCGTTTTGCAAAACTCGTCGTCACTCATCTCCCCTATTTGCGTGGAAAACCCAAGCAGAAAAGCGTCGATGCGTTGCTCCACAAACGACGGCGCGTGAAACGCGCTTTCCACCGTCACCCTAAACCCGCTCACGTCGTCCAGGGTTTCAATTGAACCGCTCGCGACGTACCCGAGCTGTTCCTTGGTTCGGAGCTGGTCGAAAAGCTTCTCGCCAATAAGCTGGTGCACTAACAAAGTAACCGCCCTTTGTTTTGGCGTGGAAGGGCCGTGCTGGTAGTACACGTACACCACGTTGGTTTTCTCCTCCGGGTTTTGCGCGGCAATCGCGAACCTAAAATCGCCAACCGGGACGTTTGTTATTTCTCGCGTCGGGAAGGTATCCACGGGCGCTGCGTGGAAAAAAGAAAGTGTCAGTCTTGAGTCGGCGAGTGTGGGTGTACTTCGTAATGTGTATGAGCAAACAGTCGCAGTAATCGGGCTGGACAGTCACCTGGACTTTGAGTTGGGAAAGGCCCTTACCCGAGTTCTTAAGCGAGTTCCGTATCGACGCGCCCATCGCCAGCGCCTCGTCTTGCGTCACGTTGCCCACGACGAGGCCCTCCACGTGCGCGCCGCCGTTCCACACGGAGTGGACGAACTCTTGTAACGTATCCGGGGTCATTGACTCGAGCGCGGCGAATTTCTCGTCCTCAAAAAATTCTCGTCGTTTCAAAAGCTGGTGTAACAAAACCCGCGCCTGCCTGCCCGGCTTCAAACAGAAGTTCTTCAAGTCCTTCAACCTCTTTTCCTTGACCTTTTGGAAGCGGTCGGTGCACAGCTTGAACTCGGAAACCGCAGCGAAGTACGCCGTGACCAGTTTCGGGAGCTTGTCGTCGAACCCGTCGAAGGTGAAGGACAAACAAGTGTGCTGGCCCACGACGTCCAGGCCGGCGTTTAAACTCGCCAGCTCGGCGGGGTACCGCGTGGAGTTTTGGAGCTGGTCGTGGACCATCAAAGTCAGCATGTCCGCATGGACGAACGCCAGCGGGGTGTTTTCCACCGACGAGAGGTTGACGTGGAAGTACGCGTTCATCCGAGGCTGGTCGAACTTGTCATCCGCGCGGTGCCACAAACGCATCAAGCCGCACTCGTGGATTATTTCAGGCGGCGACACGAGTGGCGCGGGCGGCGGAACCGTCGCGTCGCTTGGTACCGACCCACTCGCAATCGCCTCTGCAAGCCGCAAAGAAGACCCAGCCTTGATGTCGAACTTTTCCGCGATGTACACGTTCTTGGGAGGGTACTGTAGTGCGACGTCTGGCTCGGAGGTTTCCCAAGCAGCGAGCTTTTGTTCGTCCACGGATGATTTCGTGAAAGGCGCGTTGAACCATTTTTCGCGCTCCACGGTCGGGGCGTCGGCGTCGAAATCGTGGTCGCTGACGACGTACACGCATTTCCTTGGAGAGATACACGCCAATATCTCCGTGATATCGGCAACACTGAACTCCTCGTAAAGGTACTCACCCCTAAGCACGTTTTCGTGGTCATACTTGCGCATGGTCATCGCCAGCGCTTCGGTGTACTCGGCGGCGCCTTCTTCTTCCTTGAACTTGAATTCGATTTTCCGTAAATCGCGAACCTCTTTCCACGACCACTCCTGCGGCGCGGTGCGTTTCATCATCTGCACGTACTGGAAGAACATGCCAATGACAGAATCTTGCTGTGTAAACCCCTCGTCCGTGAGCTTGATGGTCACGGTGAACAGGGCGCAGCAGGAGGTATCCGATAAGCCGCCCGCCCCGATACCGGCGGAGATGCGATCCGCCCACCCGTTTTGTTTCAACGCCGCGAATAAAGAGCCCTCGCCTTCGTGCCCGAGCAACTCCTCGACGTACTCCGTCGATTTCCGTTTGTAGTTTCTGCGTAACGCACTAGGCACGGTGAACACCAAGTCGAGTTGTTTCCCTTCACGCACGGAAGTGGTGTTGACGAACAGGGGTAACTGTGCTTGATAAGGATCGCCGGCGCTTGCGTAATTCACGACTGGCTCGCCGTCGGCGCGCATGTCCCCGAATTGGGACGTCACCATCTCCTGAAGCTCGTCCAAACTCTGCTCACCAAGCAAAGTGATGCTCATGCGTCCCGCGTGGTAGTGCCGCCGCCAGTGCTCCATGAGCTTGTCACGAATCAAGCCCTGTTTCCACAGCGGGTTCTCGGTGAGCGATTGCCGGTTGCCCCACCCGAAGACTCCGTACGGGTGCTCCGCGTTCGCGACGTGGCCCTGTGGGAACAGTCACGTTAAAATTGTTGTAGAGTGGTTAGTCGGACTTCGAGGGTCACGTAGGTCGTCGGTTCGAAGTCGCGGTAGGAAGGTACGGTGGGTGCTGTTTACTGCTGTCTACTACACCGTGCGTTGGGTCTGACTGTTTACTCCGTGAACAGTCGTCCGACGACTTCAAAAAAACGGAAAAAAAACGTACCATAATCGCCTCCACGCGCGTCGAGTCGTTGTTCACCACTCGCTCGAACTCGGACTCCACCGCGGTGACTTCGCGTTCCACGGCGTCCATTTTTAGTAACGGTGACAGGAAGTACCCGGAAAAGATATCCAGGCCCTCTTTTAAGTGCTTGGGGTGACACTCGAAGTAAAACGTGGTTTGCTCCGAATCGGTACACGCGTTTTCGGAACCCCAGTGCTGCGAAAGCCAGTCGCTGAAGTGGTTTTCGCCCGGGAACTTCTCGCTTCCCATGAACACCATGTGCTCCAGGAAATGCGAAATCCCCTCGAAACCAGTCGCGCGGTCCGCGAAGAACCCGACGTTAAAATCCACCGCGCACGCGGCGAGTTTCATACCCGCGCCAGCAGGGCTGTCGTCGGCGGCGCCGTCCTCAGCCTCTTCGTCTTCCTCGTCATCATCATCATCATCACTGCCATCTTCGGGATCTTCGTCGGGGGTCTGCATGCCAGCCTGCGGAACGGGTGTGGAGAGGTGTACTCGTTAGAAAGCAGCGGATTCGGATGGTGCGTGTTGTGAACGAGGGACACAAGCGAGGGGTTGGTGCGCTTCGGTGCGTCCCGCGCCACCGCCGCCGCCGCTCGCGAACGTACCAAGCTCGGATCGCTGATGAGCAACGCTTCGAGACCGTTGGGGAAGGTAACACGCCGGTAAAGGCGGTCATCCCGTTCGGGCTTGTGTATCTCGTCGGTGACACGCATGTGGCTCGGCATTCGCGTGCGGAGGCGCGCGGGCTCGAGTGACGAGGGTGGCCTCAGATCGCGAGGAGACCAACGCAAATCTCGGGAAACGAACGAAAAATTATTCCAGCGCGAACGAAAACAGGTTTCGTTGTTTCGCGACCGCCGCCGCCGCATTGCATGTCACGCACACCCGCACACCCTCCTGCCAGGATGGGTTTCGAAGGCCGACAGACCAAGCGTGATTTCAAGCGCCAGAAATACGGCGTGGGCGGTGGCGGTTTAGGCGGAGGCGCTGGGGGCGGCCGAGGCGGTCGCGGCGGCGGATTTTCATCCGGAGGCGGCCGCGGTGCTGGTTCTTTTCCCGGAGGCTCGCGCGATGGCGGCATCTGGAAGAGCAAGCTCGTGTGCTTCGGGTGCCGCGCTACCGGGCACTCGTTGAGAGACTGCAGAGTCGTGAAGGGCGGCGCCACGGGCGGTGAGCGAGGCAAGAAAACATGCTTCAACTGCGGAGGCGACGACCACGCCGCCCGAGACTGCAAAGCGCCAAACTCAAACTTCAAGTACGCCGTGTGCTTCACGTGCGGCGAAACCGGGCACCTGGTAAGGGACTGCCCCAACAACAAGCAAGGCATCTACATTAACGGCGGGGCGTGTAAGATATGCAAGGGCACGGATCACCTCGCCACGGACTGCCCGAGCAAGGACAAGTGTTTACGGTGCGGGGAGAAAGGACACGTCTCCTCTCAGTGCCCGGCGGAAAACAGCGGGAAGTTCGTGCCTGCGCGAAAAGTGCGGAAAGGACGGGGCGCCGCGCCGGGGGGCGTGTACGGAGGGGACGACCTGGAGGATGACTTCGAAGATGAGCTCGGTGATGTGCCGGTGGGGAAGGGGAGTGGCGGCGATGATGAAAATGAAAATGGGGACGACGGGGATGCGGACGACGACGCGCCAGACGCCGCTGATTTGGAATGGGAAAGAACCCAAGACGGGACGGTTTTGAAGGACCACGGAAGCGGAAAAAAGAAACGCGCGTCCGAGGTTGGCAAGAGCGATAAAAAGGAAAAGAAAGCAAAGAAACCAAAGGTTGTGGAGTTTTAAGAACACATGTTTCGTCTTTATTTCATCATATCGAGCTCCAAGCTCGGACATCAAGTTATTGGAGATACTCCGGCCTTCCAATTTTAGTTCCTTCCAAACGCGGGCATCTTGGGCAAGGACATCTTCACGCCGTTGCCCCCTTTCGGGCCCATTTCCGACGGCTTCAGCCCCACAACCTCCGCGGAGATGTCGAACATCTTCTTCGCTTTCAACATGTCCCCCCCCTCCTTGGAGGGTTTGTTGTCAAACGCGGACTCGCGGTTCGAGTTGTCCCAGTAGTTGTCCCAGAGCTGGTCGCCGCCTCCTTTCCACGCCCAGTACGCGCCCGACGTGGTGTACTGCGGGTCGCACACCACCGAGGCCAAGCGGCCACCAGCTTCGGACATGGTGACGTACCCCTTGGTGATGTACTTCTGAATCAGCGGGAACAGGAAGCGGAAGGTTGGGGTGTGGTTGCGGAACAGGGGGGTGTCCGCGATGCACCCAGGGTACATGCTGGAGAACGTCACCCCCGTTTCCTCGTGCCACCGGTCGCTCATCTCCTTGATGGTCATGATGTTGCACAGCTTCGCGTCCTTGTACGCCTTGGGGCCGATGAACCGGTCACCGTCGATCATGGCGTTTTCGTTGCGGTCGCCGTCGAGGCCGGCGAGAAGACCAGACATGTCCCCAAGGTTGGCGCGGGGGGGGACCTGCCCGGCGAGGGTGTTGGTGTTCGCCGTGACTGAGCCGACGACGCACAAGCGCTTGTCGATGCCCATGTCATCCGCCTTTACGAGGTCCTGCAGCAGAAGGTTCGCAAGAAGGAAGTGCCCGAGGTGCGTCACCCCGACGGACTCCTCGAATCCATCAACGGTGTACGTGGGCTCAACCGCGTTGGGGAAGTACACGGCGGCGTTGCAGATGAGGGCTTGGAAGGTTTTAGCGCGCTTGGTCGTGCCTCGGAACTTCTTGACGAAGTTCCGGACGGACTTCAAGTCACCAAGCTCGAGTTCCATCACGGAGTACGACCCGGTCGGGAAGCCCAGCTCTTTCGCAGCCTTTTCCGCCTTCGCAACGTTGCGCACCGCCATCACGACGTGGTAGTCCCCGCGGTCGATTAATGACTTGGTGGTGTACAAACCGAGACCGGAAGACGCGCCAGTCACGATCGCGGTCTTCTCGGAAGACGCGGTGACCGCGAAGGCGGGTTTGGGGGCGGCCTGGTGGGGTGTGAGGTGGAGTGGGGAGGTTAGGGAAAGGAGAAAGGGATGGCGAGCGGAACCACCGGGTCCGCTCGGGTGTCGGAAGGTGTCGGAAACGTGTCACGCCGAAAGATATCTTTCTAGTGGGTTCGAGTGAACCGTCGTGTCGGGGGAGAGAAGAGGGCTTTCTTGTCGGGTATCAGCCGCGCGGCATGGAAAATGCGTGAGGGTCGTTGAAATCGAAACGGCATCACACGCCTTTCACGCGATCAAAGGGAGGGGCGTCGCGCGGCAAGGACCCGACCTGGCGTCGCCGTTTATCCGAACCGCGCGGGCGAAATGCAATCGGGGGGAAACCGGTTGTGATTTGTGTTTCGTACCTGCACGCGGGCGGCGCGGACGGGGACGGAGGAGATGGCTTTGCGCGCGGACACGCCGGAGGCCTTCTTGCCGAAGCGGGGGGCGACGGCCGAGGCCGCCACAGAAGACGCGAGCATTTGAGCAGACATGGAAGCGAAGCACGAGGTGCGATGCGAAGTGGCGTAAGTTGGATTGTGAGTGACAAACACAAAAAATCTTCGAGATCGAAGATGAGATTTTCAGTTTCATGCGTAAGTTAGTCGCCAATTTAACGTAAATAGAGGCCGCTTTCGGCGCCCTACAAGATGCAATCTGGAACTGGATCTTTTGTGTCCACGTAGACTCGAATTTTCCGAAACGAAGAAATTTCGATCAAAACTAACGCTAAGTCTACTTCGTCCATCGCGTACTCCGCCTAATACACCCACTGGCCAGCTCCCCCCTTCCCTTCCCTAGTTTCCCCTACAAAATCGCCAAAAACGTCGCCACCGCCCCCGTCAGCAGAACCGGCGCCGCGGCGTATTGCCAGAACAGCAGCGCCGCGACACCTTCCGCCGCGTCTTTCGAGCCGAACATCTGTACCTGCAGCATCATGTTGTTCGCCGTGGGCGTAGCGCCTTCTACTAAAAAAGTGAGCCAGAACGCGGGCGAGGTGGGGAACCACGACTTTGGTAAGACGTTCTTTAGCACCAGGAACAACAAAATATTGAACAAAGGTAACAGCACAAGACGAATGGACGTCACGCCGAGCGCGGTTTGGTAATCGCACAGCTTGTGTTTCGGCCCGCTCGCGAGGCTCGCGCCCAGAATGATAATAACCTGCGGAATCGCCCCAGCCGCGATGAGTGACGCGCAGTCCTGCACCACGAAAAGCGACCCGTCTTCGTCGAACAACGCGTGCCGCAACGCAGGCACGACGCCGACGAAAATCCCGAGAAGCGACGCGAAGACGTTCGCGTTGCAAGCGGGGGCGGCCGTTTTCAGGATCGCGGCAAACTTGGAATCGTGTGTGTTGTTTGCACGACGCGCGCCGCCGAAGCTAGGGCCCGTGGAGTACGCGGCGTGCTCCCTCTCCCGTTTCGCTTCCTCCGAATCCAGCTTCAACGTTATATCAACCGCGCTGTCATTTCGCCCGAGCGCGACGGATGCGACGGAATCGTTCCCACCGGAGATTTCGGCGGAGGGCGAGTCGCGCGTCTCGTTGAGCGCCTGCAGTTCCACGTCCCGTCCGCATTCTTTTCCAAACGACTCGCGACCCGTTAAAGTCCCCCGCATCCACACCGGCCCTACCGTCCACATCAGCAACGTTAGGGTGGTCATGTAGGATCCCATGTACAACATCGACTCTGCTTGTGCGTCCTCGTCGAACACCACGGATCCCACGCGTCCGGCGTTGATCACAGCGCTTATCAACACCACGGGCAACGCGAGTGAGTTCCCGAAGCTCGCGCTCGCGACCGCGGCGCCTTTGAACTCGTTTGGTGTGCACAACACGCGCGTCATGGCTTTCCCCAGCACCGCCCCTAAACCGATGTTCACGCACGCGCTTAAGGGGAGCAGCCACACATTCCGTAAGTGCTGAATGGTCACCGACCTGCCCAGCGCCACGAACAGCAGGCACGGCAGGAACACGCTGCCGTTCAGCTTGGCCATCTTGGACGTCAACTCCTCGTCCAGCAAACCAACTCGCCGCGCCACGCATCCCACGCCCGCGATCAGGAACACCTTCAAAACAGCCGTGCACGACACCGCGAAGATCTCCAGCGCGACCGACATCGCGGCGGAGACAAGGCCACAGCGGACCGCGCGTGGACTTGTGGCTCGGGTGCCTTTTCCGATGTGGAGAAGTCGGTCCTGCGGTCGCTGATTTCGTTCGACGTTTTCGGAAGACCAGCGGTTTCGGCTCGAAAACGCTCGTTTCCTCGGGGCTATCGAAACCTCGACCCGTCCGGGAAACCCCGAGCCGCGCGCACACACGCCCGCGCGTCCCGCCGTGGCGACCCCCTCTCGCACACCTCCTCCGTCGTGCGCACGCTCTCCCGAACTCCCGTTCGCCCCCCGTGCCGACCCAACGCCTTCTCACACACGAGAAGCGCACCCCCACCACACAAAAGCAAGCAACTCAGTTTGTTGAGACGACACGATGGTGTACAAGGGCGGACCCGAGGCGGCTTCGGTGCGTCGTCTCCTCCCTTTCTTTTATTTCACGGCTTGACCATGAACTAACGCCGGGCGTGTTGTGTCACACTTCACAATGACCCAAGTCACGCATCGCGTCAGGCGCGTCCCGCCGGAGGACACGTCTCCACCCGCCTCGAGATGCCTCGATCGCACGAAAACCGTCTTTTCTGACTGTTCGCCTTCTCTCATTCTTTCCTTTCCTTTCCTCCATCCGCGCAGCGCGACGCCGACACCCTGAAGCGCTTCGAGGGCATGGACTCCGGTGGTAACGTCGAGGTGGCTAAACTTCTTGAGGAGATGAGGGAGCACACCGAGGCGCTTGCGAAGCAACGCAAACACGAAGACCCGCGTTTGTCGTTCAGCACGCCCGAATTCAAAGAGTTCTCCCGGCGGTTCACCGATAACTTCAAAAAGAATTTCGGCAAACCAATCGAGTGGGGTTTAATCAAGCGCTTTCCGTGGTCGCAGCCGCAGCTGGAGAAACTTGAGGTACCGGTGGACCACGAAGGCAACCCGTGGCCCATGGACAAGGAAGGCAAGCCGATTCTGAAGGAGGACCAGTAGAGGGGGAGATATGAATAATCACGGTTCGACTCTCCGCGCGCGACGACGACGAAACAGACGAGGTCTCGCGACTCTCGCTTGCTAAATGAATTCTTCTCAATACAAACAACCTCACACGTGTGTTCATCGCCCGCTAAACCCTAAACCGTAAACCCTAAACCCGACGCGACCGGCAAACGCGTCGCGAGCCACGGTTCGATCACCCGTCAGAATCAAATTGATCGCAAAGAACTTCACCCACAATCTCAACTTTTGACCCATGCGTTCGGGAGTGCTCCGAAGGCGCTTGCCTGCGTTTCTGCTACTGAAACTCGTCTGACATGTTGTATGGAACGTCTTCTTGACATGCACAAACTTTCACGGCAAACGACGCCGGTTTAAGCGGTTTGCTCAAAGCCAAGAACTTTGGAGGGTCTAATCAGGGTCTAAAAAAGTCGTACGCGAAACAGACGCTATTACACTAATCGTCCTCACGGCACCACTTCCTCAGTTTCTTCAAGCTGTCTACCCGGTCGTTGTGCGTGCCCAGCATGGTGGGCAACGACGACCCGAGATCGCTGTTTTCGTACCCGTCGCAATTCGGCGACACTTCGCACCCATTTTCGCAAATCAAGTCGAACCCGCCGACGCGTTTCGGGATGTTTTTCTTCCGTGAAAAGTGTCCTTCGAGAGATAAAAAAGAAAGTGTCAGTCTCGTATGGGCAATCAGGGAGGCGGAATGTGGTGATTGGGAAATACTCACCTTCCAAGTCAATCACGGTGAGCATGTCATCCAACAGGCCGAACTTCAGGTCGTGGTCGGACTGGGTGTCACTTGACATGGACGGCGACGCGTTGACTTCGATGAGCCACGGTTTCAAATCCGCGTCGATCATCACGTCGTACCCGTACATCTCGAAACACCGCTTGTCGTTTATGATCACGTTCTGTACGCTTTTCAGGGAGTTTATTATTATTCCCTGAATGCCGTGGAAACAAGCATTGACCGCGTCGCCCCCGTGCTTCGTGGTCATGAACCGCTTCAGCTCACCCAAGGACCACTTACGATAGGTAAAACAAAGTGTCAGTCTTCCGTAATGTGTATTACGTAATTACTCTGGACAATCGGCAAACAGTGTGCCGGATTTGGGAAATAAAACACGCACCTTCAAATCACTAACCTCGGCGTCGTACTTTTCGTCTTTTTTTTGAATCGCGTGGTTGGTGAGGTGCACGTACGGGTTGTCGATGTCGGACTTGGCGGTTGAGTATCTCGTCGCGGTGAAGCGCGCGAAGCCTTCTCGGTATAGGTAAATAGTCAGCGGGTTGAAGGATAGACACACGCAATAAATGCGCATGTCGAACTTCTTACCCCCGACCAGGTACGGGTCGTCCAAATACCGCTGCGCGACGTAGTTTTCGTAACAAACGTTTTCGGCACGTTGGTTTCCCCGATCTTTCATCCAGGATTCGATTTGGGCGGGTTTGCTGGCCAGAAAAATACCCTTGCCCTGTGCCCGGCCAATGGGCTTCATGATCCACATCCCGCCGTTCTCCCGGAAGTGACGCAACATCATCGCCCCCTCGTTTGGAAGAATGAACGTGACCGGTATGAAATCGTACGCACCGGTTTTCGCATCCTTCGCCTTTTCGTTTTTCATCGCGCGCTTCACGTTTTTCGCCATCAAATCCTTCCGAGTCAACTCCACGTGGTTAGGGAAGTGGTTTACTTTCTGGTGCTCACCAAGCCTGGGCCCGCCTTGTTCCTTACGGGACGACGCGTACGGCACGTTCTCGTGGATCCAACCGACGTCCGCGTAGAAAAAGTCCCACGAATCGTCATCCACCTCACGCCATCCCCTGGCGCACAACACTTTGTACGGGATGCTGTGCCGAACCGTTGTGCCGAAGCGGACCGGACGCCCCAACGGACCGGCCGGCACGGGTAAACGCGAACTGCTGTCGCGCTTCTGCATGCGGCCACGGAGTCGCGGGTAGGGTCACGGCAACCGTCGACCCTACGCCCGAGACGTTCCCGCGGTCACGCCACCGCGCCCGCACCAGTGTCTCGTCCGTTTTTTGGGGAAAGTGAGTGGAGGATCGTTGTCAGGTTGTGGAAAAGCTGGAAGATTTTTCTCGAGCCAAATCTGTGATTGGGTCGCGCCGCGTCGCTCATTCCCGCGCGCACCGCACCGGAACCACTTTGGTGAAATGCTTCGCCACGTCGCCTCTCGGGCGTTGCCCAAGGTACGTGTTCACCCCAAACCTGGCTCAAACCCGCGCCCGCGCGCGCGCGCGTTAGGGTTTCTTTGCCCGATGGCAATCGTTCGTATGAGTTTCAGTCAGAACCGCGCCCTGACCCCATTCCTCGCCTCCACCCCCCCTCCCAGATGCGCGCCTTGCAAGGTTCCGCTCGCCTTTTCGCGGCTGACGCGCCCGCGGTGTCCATCGACGACACCGCGGAGGCGTGGGCCACGGTGAAGTCCGCGGTGGTGACTGAAGATGGGTTACGCGCCATCGCGCAGTTGCAAAAGGCGATGGGGGATGTGCGTGATGAGGTTTCGCGCGACGCAAAGCCGGTCGTGCCCATTGACTGGCCATCCCTGAAAGCAAAGTCCGGGTTCCCCACCATCGTGGAGCAGTTCAAACAAGGCCTCGAATCTGTGAAGTACCCCGTGTACGACGGCGACGAAGTCGCGACCACCAAAGCGACGTTCGCGAAGCTAGTGGCGGAGGCGGAAAAGGCAGTCGCGCTCGCGACGACGCGCGAAGCCGAACTCGACGCCGAGCTCGCCAGCATCGCGGAGGATAAGAAGAAACTCTCCACGATCACAATGGACGAGGTGTTTGAAAAAGAACCCGGGCTGAAAAAGGAGGTGGAGGAGCGCATCAGAAACGATCAGTGGTTCTGATCGCAGAGGCGGATGATCTTTCGTACTAACGATCGAGGGAAAACGTTGTATTTCACAGCAGTTGTATGTCACCAAACACTGCAGTCACCAAAAAGAAAAAAAACGTGAAGTGGCGGCTCTTTCCTGGGAGCCCCCCAAGAAGAAGCACCCACGTGTTCGTCCCTTGTTGCTTTCTTCCTTTCGTCTCGCGCACCGCACACTCCACGACGTACGTGGTTCGTATCCTTCGCTGTACCTCTACGCCCCCTACGCCTCGCCATGCTCCCCACCAAGCGCGTTTCCGGAAAGGTGGTCGCGCTCGCGCTGGCGGTTTTCGCCGCGTCCTGGTGCTTTTCCTTCGCCGCTTCCGAGTACGAATACGCGGTGCTTGACGACGTTCCTTCCGCGGCCCCCCGGTCTGTGCAAACCGTAACCCCCCCCCGTCTGTTGTCCAGCACAACCGACCAAAACACCGGCCTCAGGGTTGATACGTACGTCAAGCCCCTCGGGGTGCTTCGCCCCGGCGAGGTTTTGAACACCGACCCCACTGGCGAACTCGGCAAGTTGTTGAGGCCGAAAATGAACTCCACCGACGAACCCATGTTAGTCGTGAGGCTGACCTTCGACTTAGTACACGGCGACACCTTCGAGCCCCTACCCCTGGACCGGCTGTACAACCACCACCTGGTGATATACTCCCGGCCTGATATGGAGGGAGGGAAAAGGGAAAAACCAACCGAAAAAGAAAATAAGGGAGGGAAAACCAAAAAACCAACCGAAAAAGAAGGCGGTTTTCGAGATAACCCTGGCGCCGCGCTCGTCGTCGGCGCGCTCGCGAAAGGTGAGTATTTCCCATTCACCACGTTCCACCGACTGAGCGGCCCGATTACCCTGACTGTTTACTCATACACATTACGAGAGACTGACACTTTCATGTTAATCGTATCAGGTCTTTCCCAAATGAACCTCAGCGCCGTGTTAGCCCCGTGCGGCGTCGTCACGTATTTCTCGGGAGGCGGCGCGGAGTGGAGAGGCAAACGAAAGAGGCAGGACGACTTACTGAAGATCGACCCTGTACGTATTGCGCGTTTCCCAAATCCAGGCACACTGTTTGCCCATACAGGACTGACACTTTCTTTTGTTTACGTAAGACCGGCGACGGCGGTTTCTTCGACGGCGAAGACCTGTGGGTCGACCCGCCTTTGGCGAACTGGGGTTTAAACATTCACGCCATCGATTTGCGAGACGTGGGAAACACACGAAACGCCGTGCAGTGTTCGTGCGCGTACTACGGGAAAACCAACCCCGGGACGCCGCAGCAGTTCGACCGCTCGCCGCGACGCGGGGGGGGGATCGAGTGCTGCGGCGCGCAAGCCAGAGGTCCTGTTTTGAAGTACGTCTTGTATTTCCCAAATCCCACCACTGTTTACTGCCCCTCTTTGACTATTTACTGCTCACTACATGCATCACAAGTAGACTGTTTGCCCATACAGTACACTCAAGACTGACAATTTTCTTTTATTTTACAAAGCGATTCAAACGAACCCGTGCCGATCGCGTTGACGTACGAAGTGCGCTGGGCGCCTTTATCGGAAGCTTTGGCGACGTTAAAAAGTTCAGAAAATTTCAGTAAAACTTTAAACCAGTTACAAAGAGGTGCCCCCAAGGCCGCCACGCTAATGGTGAGCTCGTCCCCCGATCTGGACGGCGCGAGCTGCGCCGGCGAGTACAACGCGCGACCGTGCCCGGGCGCTTACGAGTATGACGAGTCCATCGCCGGTCTGTCTGACGCCGGCGCGAACGCGACGCCGCTTGAAAAGATTCAGGCGGAAGCGAAGGCGTGGCGCGCTAGGGACATCGACAGCGCGAGTGGCGCGAAATCGCCGAGAAACCAGGTTTGCTTAGACGTTGAGTCACCAAAACCCGGGTACCCGCGGTCCGTGAGGTACGTATTGGGCCTTTCCCAAATCCCAACACTGTTTACTGCCCCTCTGTGACTATTTACTGTTTACTACATACATCACATTTACTGTTTACTACATACATCACAAGTGCACTGTTCCGCCCAATTACTACGACTTTTTGCTCATACAGTTTACGAGAACATTACGAAAGACTGACCCTTTTCTTTTGCAATGAAAGTATCGCGACGTCGCACGTGTTCCGCTTACCGAACAACACGGCATACGCCGTAAGGTGGATCGCGGGGCACCAGCACGTGGGCGGGTACGGAGTGAAGCTTTTGAACGTGACTGGCATTGAGAGACTTGACCCGGAAGGTGATGAGTTAAATTCAACGACTCCGCCTTACAAGGACGCCCCGGTGGTGTGCGGGTCATTACCGCGGTACGGTACCGGAGAACCCGGATCCGTGGGCGACGAGCAGGGTTTCATCGTGGAAACGTCCGAGTGCGTTTTCGACGAGCCGCTTTTGTTTCTTCCCGGACAAGCGTACGTGGTGCAGTCGACGTACGGCGCTGATGTACAAAATGTCGCACCCGCGAAGTTCCCGTCTCCGTACGAGGGGGTGATGGGGTACATCATCATGGCGTTCACGATCCCGGCTGGGTACGAACCCGGCGTGTTTTCGCAATCGGGGGAACGCGTGTTGGGCGGCGACGGCGACGAGAAAAAGGACGACGGCTTCGGAACCTGCGTCACTTCCACGGAGTCTTCCTTAAAAACGCGGCCGGCTCTTCAGTTTTCTCTTTCTTTGCGGACTCGCCCGCGGCGTCGCCGGAACTTGACGAGCAGGATGCTTTCCACGAGCGCGATGCCGACACCGATACCTTTTCGGTATCGCAAAAGAAAACAGTCCCCCCGACGCCGCCAAACGCCAACCCCGAACTCGAAATGGCCTGGCAGGTTTCGGGGTCCACCAACCCCGTACAAATCGAACGCACCTCGGTTGATACCCGTGACACGGGCATGCGCAAACAGTCTCCGCGAGTCAGCGAACAGTCGCAACCCCTGGTTGGTCCCACCTGGCTCTCGATCGGCGTCCACCGCGTCGGCGGAAGAGGCATGCCCGGCGCGGATAT